>WNFS01000520.1_pt1 | contig 48282 bp, 39 predicted proteins | sample 5400141 | NCBI WGS metagenome assembly WNFS01 (sample SAMN13153358, study PRJNA577476) | soil metagenome | isolation source: 60 cm saprolite under Madrone tree | place: USA:California | collected 2016-06-14
TGACGACTCGTATAATTCGAATCCGCGCTCGCTGGTTAACATGGTGCGTACGATAACTGAAGGCGGAAGTCAATCGTTGCGACGCATTGTAATTGCCGGTGAAATGCTGGAACTCGGAGCCAACGAGAAGGCACTGCATCGCGAAACCGGCACCGAAATTGCACGAGCGGGCATTAACGTTCTCTGGGGAGTTCGCGGACTCGCCGCTGAAATTATCGCCGGCGCAAACGAAGCCGGACTCAACGAGACGCGCTTCTTTTCAGATTCAAATGAAGCTGCGCGCGCCATCGTTGCCGAGATCAGGGAAGGCGACCTGGTTTTGATCAAAGGCTCTCGCGGAGTTGCAACCGAGAAAATAGTTAGCGCTATTCGAGATCGATTTCCGCTTACGGGGGCGGACAAGGAAAGTGGGCAGTAGCCTCTAGTGGTAAACGAATGACTCGGTGGTCCGAGACGAAAACAGATGATCTATTACGTTCTATACGAACTCTTTTATAACCACTTCAAGGATAAGGATTGGTATCTCGTCAAGGCGCTCAATGTTTTTCAGTACGTTACTTTTCGCACAGCTTACGCCTCGATCACCGCGCTGCTGCTGTCGTTGTTGTTTGGCGGCAAGCTAATCGAAGGTTTACGAAAATGGAATATCGGACAACAGATTCGCGAAGAAGGGCCACAGGGTCATATGGCCAAGCGCGGCACGCCCACGATGGGCGGCGTGCTGATTGTCGGTTCGGTAATTGTTTCGACTTTGCTTTGGGCGCGACTCTCAAGTGTTTACGTGTGGACGGTGGTAATTGCGATGTTGTTGTTTGGCGCCATCGGTTTTGCCGACGATTACTACAAGATGTCGAAACAGCGCAGTCTCGGTTTGACCGGCAGGCAGAAGCTGCTCGGTCAATTGCTGGTGGCGGTCGGCGTTTGGATCGTTCTTTTTATTCTGACGAAATATTTTGCGAGCGACTATTCTTGGAACGTCAGCATACCGTTTCTGAAAGCGACGGCCGATCCAAACGGGAAGAGCTTTATCGGTCCTTATGTTTACCTGGTGCTGATCATTGTCGTTCTGTTGGGCTCATCAAACGCAGTGAACCTGACAGACGGCCTCGATGGTTTGGCCATCAGCGTGACCTTCATCGCGATGACGGCGCTGACGGGCTTTACTTATCTCGCCAGCGACGCGCGCTGGGCCCGTTATCTGGAATTGACGCACCGGCCTGAGGCAGCCGAGTTGACAGTATTTTGCGGCGCAATGGCGGGCGCGAGTTTGGGCTTTCTTTGGTACAACGCGCCGCCGGCCGAAGTCTTCATGGGCGACGTCGGCAGTCTGGCTATTGGCGGGGCCATTGGCACTGTTGCCGTGCTGACCAAACAGGAGTTCATGCTGTTGATGGTGGGCGGTGTCTTTGTGATTGAAGCGCTTTCAGTGGTGTTGCAAGTCGGCGTTTTCAAGATGACTAAACGCACGACGGGCACCGGGCGGCGCATGTTTAAGATGACGCCGCTTCATCACCACTTTGAAATGCAGGATTGGAAGGAGTCGAAGATCGTCTTTCGCTTTTTGATTCTGGCGATCCTGTTTGCACTGTTGAGTCTGTCGACGCTGAAGCTGCGGTGAAGTGAGCAGTGAGCGGTAAGCGGTAAGCAGTAAGCGGTGAGCGGTAAGCAGGGTCAGAGCAATTTTTAGGCAGGGATGAGTGGGGCGCAGACCGAATGAGTTTGGTAACAAGTGACTTTGGGAATAGAGCAGACCTTTCGCCGATCTTACTGCTCACCGCTCACCGCTCACCGCTCACTGTATGAACGTCAACGGCAAGAAAGTTTTGGTGATGGGAGCGGCGCGCAGTGGAATTGCTTGCGCGAAGTTTTTGGCAAAGCGCGGTGCAACGGTCGCGCTCAACGATTCGAAGCCGCTGGAAAAGTGGAACGCCGAGGCGCTGGCACTAAAGGACGATGGAGTGGGCTTGTTGCCGGGCGAGGCGCCAAGTTGGTTGTTGGACCAGATCGAATTGGTGGTTGTCAGTCCGGGCCTGCCAACGAAATCCATTCCCATTCGCTATGCCAAACGGGCCGGCGCGGAAGTGGTTGGAGAGGTTGAGCTGGCATCGCGATTTTTGCATGGGCGCATCGTGGCGATAACGGGCTCGAATGGCAAAACAACGACCACGACGCTCGTTGGAGAATTTTTGAAAAACGCCGGTGTGCCAACGCAAGTAGGTGGCAACATTGGCACGCCCCTGATTTCGCTGGTTGAGAGTTCTCGCGAAGATGGCTGGACAGTCGCCGAGCTATCAAGTTTTCAGTTGGAGACGATTAAGGATTTTCATCCGGCCGTTGCCGCTGTCTTAAACGTTACGCCGAATCACATGGATCGTTACGAATCATTGACTGACTACGCCGGCGCCAAGCACCGGATTTTTATGAACCAGGATGCGGGCGATCTGGCAATTCTAAATGCAGACGACGAGATCGTTTCGGGTTGGGCAAACAGTCTGCGTGCACATGTGGCCAGGTTCAGCGTCAAACAGGAACTCGCTGAAGGTTTGTTCCTGCGCGGCAGCGAGATCGTTTCGCGCATGAAAGATGGCGAAAGGGTTTTGCTGCAACGCGATGAAATGAAACTGCGTGGCCTGCACAATGTTGAGAATGTGCTGGCTGCGTTAGCAGCGGGCCTGGCCTGCGGCGCGCCGCCTGATTCGATGCGCGAAACGTTGAAGAATTTTGAGCCAGTCGAACATCGCCTTGAGTTTGTTACTGAATTGAATGCGGTTCAGTTTTATAACGACTCAAAAGCGACGAGCGTCGACGCGACGCTGAAGGCGCTGGAGGCTTTCGCCGACCAGTCGGGAAAGATAATTTTGATCCTGGGCGGACGTGGAAAGAAGGCGCCCTATCTTCCGCTAGCTCCGCTGATTCAGGAAAAGGTGCGCAAGCTGGTACTGATTGGCGAGGATGCGCAAACAATCGCCGGCGAGCTGGGAGAATTTGCAACGACTGAGTTTGCCGGCGACATGAAAGATGCAGTCACGCTTTCGTTCGAGGCAGCGCAGCCGGGCGACATCGTTTTGCTGGCGCCGGCGTGCGCGAGTTTCGACATGTTCGATAGTTTTGAACATCGCGGCCGCGTCTTTAAAGAAGAAGTAGGTCGGCTAGCCGCGGCAATCGGCAATCGGCAATCGGCAATCGAAAATTAGTTCATGGCAAAGAAGCTTTATCCAGACAAATGGCTTTTTGCGGCGACCATAGGATTGGCGCTGTTTGGCGTGGTCATGGTTTACAGCGCCTCGGCGGTGATTGCCCAACGCGAAAACGGCAATCAATATTATTACGTGATCAAGCAAGCCATCTGGACGTCCATCGGGTTCGTGGTGATGCTCGCCGCCATGCAGTTTGATTACAACCGGCTGCGCGATCGGCGCATTGTTTACGGCCTGCTTTTATTGACGGTGCTGATGCTGCTGGCTGTCTTTGCGTTTGGAAGAGTTAACGGCGCGCACCGCTGGATCAAGTTCAAAGGGTTTTCAATTCAGCCATCGGAATTATCAAAACTCGTTCTGGCACTCTTTCTGGCGTACTTCCTCGAGAAACATGCCGGCGATGAGCAATCGTTCTGGCGCACTTTTGTCCCGTGCGCTTTCATTACTGGATTGCTGGCAGTGCTGGTGGTTGCCGAGCCGGATCTGGGAACAGCGATGATGTTGGCAGTCATCTTTGGCGTTCTAATCTACACGTCGGGCGCGCGCTTGTTGCATTTGGGAATGGTCGCGGCCCCGGCATTATTTGGTGTCGCGGGTTTATTAATCTTCGTCCCGTTTCGCATGCGGCGCATGATCATGTTTCTCGATCCCTGGGCCGACCCGCAGGGTAGCGGTTTTCAGGTAGTACAGTCGCTGATCGCGATCGGTTCGGGTGGACCAAATGGATTGGGCTTTGCGCAAGGCAAGCAAAAGATGATGTTTCTGCCTTTTGCGCATTCTGACTTTATTTTCGCAGTCATCGGCGAAGAACTTGGACTTATCGGAACGCTGACAGTGCTGCTCATCTTCGGGCTGTTTTTGTGGCGTGGCATTCGTACTTCGCTGTTGGCGCCAGATCGTTTCGGCATGCTGCTGTCGTTGGGGTTGGTGACGGGAATCGTGGCCCAGGCACTTTTCAACATCAGCGTCGTGCTGTCGCTGGTGCCGACGAAAGGGATTCCGCTGCCGTTCATTTCCTACGGTGGCTCTTCGCTGGTGCCGACGCTGGCGGCAGTTGGCATTCTGCTAAACATCTCGCAGCACGCCACGGGCTCAGTAAGTTTGTCGCAAATCAAGTCCGCGCGCGGTGAGGCAGCGAGAGAACCACGAAGACTGCGCGTGGCGCCGGCGAGACGCGTGGCTTCATCGCGCTTTGGATAAAGCGATGCGCGTACTGATCGCCGCCGGTGGCACAGGCGGCCACATTTATCCGGGCATTGCGGTCGCGAAGGAAATTATGCGTCGGCATCCCGACTCGGAAGTTAAGTTTGTTGGTACGGCGCGCGGGCTTGAAAACAAGTTAGTTCCACAAGCGGGACTGGAACTTTCGCTGATTGAAAGTGCGGGGCTGAAAAACGTTGGTGTCGCGGCACGCGCCAGCGGACTGTTGATATTGCCAAAAAGTCTGCGGCAGGCACGGGCGCTGATTAAAGAGTTTCGTCCCGATGTAGTTATTGGCGCCGGCGGATATGTTTCAGGACCGGTTCTTTTGACCGCATCGTTCACAAAGTTGCCGACGCTGATAATGGAATCCAATGCGCTGCCGGGTTGGACCAATCGCGTGCTGGCACGTTTTGTTGATAAGGCAGCAGTTTCTTTTGAAGCGGCTCTGCCGTTCTTTGGCGGCAAGGGCCTTGTTACCGGCAATCCGGTGCGGCGCGAGTTCTTTGAGATACCGGAAAAGCGGCGCGACCCTTCACGGTTGTCAGTATTGATTTTCGGGGGCTCGCAGGGCGCGCATGCAATTAACCAGGCGATGGTTGGCGCATTGCCGCTGCTCGGTGAAGTTAAAAACAAGTTGCGGGTTACCCATCAAACCGGCGAGGCAGATTATGAGCAGGTATTATCAGGGTACGCGAACGAGAGCTGGAGCGCGCAAGCAGACGTTAGGAAGTACATAGACAATATGGTCGCTGCTTTTGCCGAGATTGATTTAGTGATTTGTCGCGCGGGCGCGACTACGACCGCAGAGTTGATCGCGGCCGGCAAGGCCTCGCTGATGATTCCGTTTCCATTCGCCGCCGACGATCATCAACGGAAGAACGCGGAAGCAATGGCAGCGGCGGGAGCAGGGAAGATGATCTTGCAGCAGGACTTGTCGCCGCAAAGATTGGCGAGCGAGATTGCAACCCTGGTCGGCGAGCCGGAAAAGGTAACAGCCATGGAGCACGCCACGCGCAAGCTATCGCCTGGCGACGCGGCTGCCAAGGTGGTTGATCTGGTTGAGGGAATGGTGGAAAGACGGCAGTAGGCAATTAACGACTAACAACTGACTACTGACCAAAAGAAATGTTTCGTCGCATTCAACACGTTCACTTCGTCGGCATTGGTGGCATCGGCATGTCCGGCATCGCCGAGGTGCTCGTCAATCTCGGTTTTCGCGTCTCGGGTTCTGATGCAAAGCGTTCGAGCGTGACGGATCGCCTGCAACAAATGGGAATCGATTTCGCTGAAGGTCATAACGGCGAAAATGTCGGCGACGCGCATGTAGTCGTTCGCTCGACCGCAGTGCGCGACGACAACCCGGAAATTCTCGAAGCCCAGCATCGTTCCATCCCGGTGATACCGCGCGCGGAAATGCTCGCGGAACTAATGCGGCTCAAGCCGCACACGGTTGCGGTTGCCGGCTCGCACGGAAAAACAACTACAACGTCGATGGTCGCAACTGTCTTAGGTCACGCAGGAATGGATCCGACCATAGTGGTTGGTGGCGTGGTTGGCGCCTTCGGATCGAACGCGCATCTGGGCACAAGCGATCTGATGGTGGTTGAGGCCGACGAGAGCGACCGTTCGTTCCTCATGCTGATTCCTACGATAGCAGTCGTGACGAATATCGATCGCGAGCACATGGACTACTACCACGACATGGACGATGTGCGCGCCTGCTTTACGAAATTCGTGAACAGTGTGCCCTTTTATGGCGCCTCGGTTCTTTGTCTCGACGATCCAAACGTGCAGGCGATCATTCCGCACATTGAGCGCCGGCGCATCACTTATGGCTTAAGCGCGCAAGCTGATATCTCAGCGCATAACATTCGTTACGACCAGAGCTTTGGTTCAATCTTCACGGTTTGGCATGGAGCGGATGTTGTCGGCGATATCGCCTTGCGCGTGCCTGGTCTCCATAACGTTTACAACGCCCTGGCCGCCATCGCCGTCGGTTTTGAACTGGATGTGCCGTTCACCCAAATCGCTGAAGCGCTTGCGGAATTTAACGGTGCGGGCCGGCGTTTTCAATCCAAGGGCGAGATGAACGGCGTACTGATCGTAGACGATTACGGCCATCATCCCACTGAAGTAAAAGCAACGTTGGCGGCGGCCAAGATAGGCTCCGGCGGCCGGCGTATCGTGGTGCTGTTTCAGCCGCATCGCTACAGTCGCACGCACGATCTGATGGAAGAGTTCGCGCGCTCTTTCAACAATGCCGACACGCTTTTTATTACGGATATCTATGCGGCGAGCGAAGATCCGATCGAAGGCACGACCGCCGAAACGCTGACCGCGGCCATCAAACGCTTTGGCCACAAAGATGTGCGCTACATCGGCGCGCTTGAGAATGCCGCCACTACTTTGCGCGATTATGTGCAGCCTGGCGATTTGGTTTTGACCTTGGGCGCTGGAACTGTGAGCCGCGTAAGCGATCAATTGCTGGAACTGCTTCGTGAGCGAGCTGAAGCGAAGAGTGTGTAAAGCAAACTGTTAGTTTGCGGTTTGGGTTATGCCTGAAGACGACGAAAACAAATTCCGCCAACGGGACCAGTCGCTGGAAGAGATTGTCGCGCGGCTTGGCGTGCGCGCCGAGCGTGGCCGTCGCTTTGCCGAGTTAACCAGCTTGCGCGTGGGCGGAGCAATCGATTGGTTAGTATCGCCGGAAACTGAAGCGCAGGCGGCGGCGGTGGTCTACGCGATGGACCAGGCAGGCATTGGTTGGCGGGCCCTGGGCTCGGGCAGCAACATTCTCGCGGACGACGGCGATCATCGCTACGTAGTCCTGAGTCTTAAGGAACTTAAAGGCGAGCTGGAGTTTGACGGCGAGCGCGTTTCGGTGCCGGCCGGCTATTCGCTGCCGCGTTTGTGCATTGATGTCTCGCGCCGCGGGCTCTCGGGAATCGAGGGTCTGGGGGGAATTCCGGGAACAGTCGGCGGCGCGCTTTGGATGAACGCCGGCGCATACGGACACGAGATTGGAACGGTTACCGAGACCGTGCGCGTGGCGCGCGAAGGAAAAGTCGTTGAGATTCCGGGGAATGAAGTGCAATGGAACTACCGGCACACGTCGTTCAAAGAAGGCGAGTTGTTGCTGGGCTCGACCTTGCATTTGACGCCCGACGATCCGGAAAAAATTCGCGCGCGCATGGAAGATGCAAAGTCGCGACGCATGGCAACGCAGCCACATGGCTCGCGTTCGGCCGGGTGCTTCTTCAAAAATCCACCGGCAGCGACGGTCGGCACCGGCAAAATGATTGATGAAATGGGCATGAAAGGCGTGCGAAAAGGCAGCGCAGTCATTTCTCCCGTTCACGCGAACTTCATCGTCACCGAAGAAGGCGCGAAGGCCGAAGATGCGCTGGCGCTCGCCGAGGAAGTGCGTGAACGCGTCAAGCGCGAGCATGGCATCGAGTTGGAGTATGAAGTGGAACTGTGGCGCGCCAATGAAAACAAAGACAGCCGGACGACCGACGTCTCGGAAGAAAAGGAGCCGACATGAGAGAGCAGCTCATCGCACAAAAGGTTGGCAACCGTTCTGGTATCGGCGGTCAGCGACGTTCCGGGGCCGTGACACAGAAGCCCGTGCGGCGTGAAAGCGGCGGCGAGCCATTCAGCGCGCGCTTGCGTGTCTTGCTTGGTTACCTTCCTGCGTTTCTGAAGCTGGCGTTGGCGATTGTTATTGGCGTTCTCGTTTTTGCCGGCTATCGGGCGGCCGCTTCGGCGAGTTTTTTTCAATTACGAAATGTTGAAGTGCAGGGTACATCCCGTTTGCAGCCGGCTGAGATTCAGGCGCTGGTCAGGCAGTCAGTAGACAAGACTGGTGTCTGGCAAGCTGACCTCACCGGTATCAACGAACGCATTGAACGATTGCCGTGGGTAAGAACCGCAATCGTTTCGCGCGTCCTGCCGGACCGCATTCGCGTGCGAATTACTGAGCGCACGCCGCGCGCAGTGGTGCGAACCTCGGCTGGGCGTTTTCGCTGGGTTGACGAAGAAGCAACCTTGCTCGGCGAAATGCAGCCCACGGACCAAATACCGGCGTTCTTCCTGCGCGGACTTAGTGATGAAGATTCGGAATCCGCACATAACGAAAATCGTGAGCGAGTCGCAAAGTTTCTCGAGCTGCAGCGGGATTGGGACGCGGCCGGACTATCGGAGCGAGTGAGCGAGGTTAACCTGATGGACATTCGTGACGTACGCGCACAGTTAGCGGGTGACAACTCGCAGATTGAAGTAAGACTGGGCTCGCGCGACCAGGCCGAGCGATTGAGAGGCGCATTCAAGGTGCTCGACTCGCACGACGACATTCCCAACCCCGCGCTGATCAGTTACATCGACATGAGCCTGGGCAATGGTAAAGCGATCGTCGGCCTGACTTCGGGCGCGCATACAACAGCGGACGGCGCGGAAGCGCCAACTGCTGCAACTACAGCGGCGGTTGTTGAACCTGCGAAAGATAAGAAAACGGTTGCCGCTTCAGTCACCGCGCCGCGCGCGAAAGCTAATGCCGATAATCAAAGAACTGTGACGGACAAATTGAAAAAGGATCGCAGTGATCGATCCAAGAAAGCTGATAAGAAACCAGATAAGTCGCAAACCGCGGCGCGCCGCAAACAATGATCGCGAAGTTTGTCGTGAAGGAGCACTGCTGAATGGCCAAGCGAACACAACACACTATCGGCCTCGACATTGGCACGAGCCGGGTGACGTGTATTGCTTGCGAACCTGGCGAGAGCGGACTGCTCGAGATAGTTGGTATTGGCGAAGCGGAAGCGCGGGGACTGCGTAAAGGCGTGATTGTGAATCCGGAAGCGGCGGTCGACGCGATTAAGCGAGCGGTTGATGAAGCGGAGCGCATGAGCGGAATACAAGCGGAAGAAGTAACCATCAACCTGGCCGGTTCGCACATTCTCGGCTTCAACGGCCAGGCGATCGTGGCAGTGTCAGGGCGCGATCGCGAAATCACACCCGAAGATGTGCGCCGGGCGATCGATTCTGCCTGCGCGATTCAACTACCCGCCGGGCGCGAAATTGTAGACCGCCTGCCGCAGGAGTTCATCGTTGACGATCAGGATGGCATTAACGATCCGGTGGGGATGATCGGCGCGCGCCTCGCTGTCAAAGTCCACATCGTCACCAGTCCCGTGACGGCCCGGCAGAACGCTATCAATGCCGTTAACCGCGCCGGTTTGATGGTTGCAGACATGGTGCTGGAACAACTGGCTGCAGCCGAAGCGTCGTTGACCGAAGACGATAAAGAGTTTGGCGCAGCCCTGGTCGATATCGGCGCGGAAACGACTGGTTTGATTATCTACCAGCGTGGGGCGGTGCAGCACACCGCAGTATTTCCACTTGGCGGTTCGCATTTCACTAATGACATCGCTTTTGGCCTGCGCACGCCGATTCCCGATGCCGAAAAGATCAAACGCACGGTTGGCTGTGCCTGTAGCACTTCGCTATCCGAGATGCAGCGTGGTGAGTTGGTTGATGTTCCTTCGGTCGGCGGGCGAGCGCCGCGGCAGCTTTCGCGACAGATCCTGTGTGACATCTTGCAGCCGCGCGCCGAAGAAGTCTTGATGCATGTCGCCGATGAGATCAAAGACGCCGGTTGGGAAAGACAACTATCGAGCGGCGTGGTGCTAACGGGCGGCGGCGCACTCTTGAGCGGCATGCCGGAGATCGCCGAACAAGTTTTCGATGCGCCCGTTCGCGTCGGTTTCCCCGAGCGAGATCGATTTGGTGGCTTGGTTGAGGATGTTCAAAGTCCGGCGTGGGCCGCGGCCACCGGTTTGGCGCTGGTAGCAAGTCGTACACAGGTAAGCGAGGGGCGGAGCGCCGTAAGCCGGCGTGGCTCGACGGGCAAGCTCACGCACTTTGTCTCGAAATTTCGTAATCGTTTCAGTAGTATTATTTGACAAGTTGTTGTATGCTTTCGCCCCGGTCGTACAAGATATAGTCCGCTATATATCGAGGCCGATGCCACGAGCAACCCAACATAGCAGAAAAAGACCATGGAAGCCTTCCCGCTTCGGAAGAGAGGACATAACTATGCCAACGGATGCTCGTAAACTCGACAGAGGCATTAATATTTTCATTGATGACGATCCGCCGATCACTGGTGCGCGCATAAAAGTGATTGGTATCGGCGGCGGCGGCGGTAATGCCGTCAACCGCATGATCGAAGCGGGCATCGAGGGAATCGAGTTTCTCGTTGCCAATACTGATCTTCAGGCGTTGAAACGATCAAAAGCCCCAATTAAGATCCAGCTTGGCAGCCGGCTGACCAAGGGGCTCGGCGCGGGCGCGAATCCCCATGTAGGCCGGGAAGCAGCTCTCGAAGACACGGACAAGATCATTGAAGTGCTCGAAGGCGCCGACATGGTTTTTGTGACGACCGGGCTGGGTGGCGGCACGGGCACTGGCGGCGCGCCGATTATTGCTTCACTTGCGACTGAGCTTGATGCCCTGACCGTTGCTGTAGTAACCAAACCGTTTCACTTTGAAGGCCGTCGCCGCATGCAGCAGGCCGAACATGGCCTGCGTGAGCTGCGTGAATGCGTGGACACGGTTATTACTATTCCCAATGAACGATTGCTGCACACAGTCGAAAGAGACTCTTCGTTGCACGACTCGTTTGGTGTGGCTGATGATGTGCTGCGTCAGGCTGTGCAAGGTATCAGCGATCTGATTACCGTGCCCGGTTTGATCAATCTCGATTTCGCGGACGTCAAATCGATCATGCAGGGAATGGGGATGGCGCTGATGGGTGCCGGTCGCGCGCGCGGTGAGAACAGGGCCATCGAGGCGACACAACAGGCAATCTCTTCGCCGCTGCTTGAGGAAGCCACTATCCAGGGCGCGAAAGGCGTACTCATTAATATTACCGGTGGACCTGACTTGACGCTTTATGAAGTCAACGTCGCCTCCACGATTATTCGCGAGTCGGCTGATGAAGATGCCAACATTATTTTTGGCGCTGTCATCGACGAGAACCTGCGCGATGAAATGAAGATTACGGTGATTGCGACCGGTTTTGGTCAGGAAGCTGGGGCAGTGGCCTCGGCGGCGGGCGTGACAGCGATGCCGGGTACCGCGCCGCGCTTTGTGCAACGACCTGCAGACGACCTGCCGCGGCCAATGATGCAAGGGCATTCTGACGACCTCGACGTGCCAACCTTTATTCGCAAGAAAGCGGATTAACAAGTTTATCCGGCAATACGCTTAGGAAGGCGGATTCTTCCAGCCTTCCTTTTTACTTCGCAGGGAAGCCGGTGGTTTTGCGCTTTGCTTTTTACGTGCGGCTTGTGTAGCATACGCGTCATTCCCTTGCAGGTTTTCCATTACGGGTAAAAAGTTAAGTCCCTCTCCTTAGAATGGCCGCAGCCTGCGAGAGTAAGTGTGGATCAGCGTCGCTGTTGCCCGCCCAAATGTGTCGCGCGATCAAATTATTAACCCGTCTTAATCTTTGGAGGTAGGAACAAGTGAATCGCAAACTTATTAGAACCACGCTCGCCGAGGTTAAAGGAAAAGCGCGCGAGATGCCTCAGCCCAGAGAGCGTTCGAATGGTTCTCAGCGGAGCTCAGGCGGCGGAGAAAGCAGCCGCGAGTCGCATCGCCCGGTTCAACACAGCGCGCCGGTGGCTGTAAGGAAACGAATTCCACCGCCGATGGAAACTAATGCCGAACTCTTCTACTACAAGAAGCAGATCGATGCGCACACGCCTATGGTTATCGTGTTGCTCGACGGTGAAGAGATTGAAGGCACCATTGAGTGGTACGATCGCGGCGCCTTAAAGGTCAATCGTAAAGACGCGCCAAACCTCTTATTGCTCAAGCGCAACATCAAATATATGTTCAAAGCGGACGAGCGCGTCGAACAAGTCGCCAGTTAGAGATTGGCCCACCTGGGCAGCCCGCCCCATCCTTATTGTGCTTCAGTCTCAAACCAATGAGGCAGTTCGCCAATAATCCAGCGCCGAAACCTAGGTCATCCGGGTCATTGCCGCGCGTCGCCATAACCATGGGTGACCCGTCGGGAATTGGTCCGGAAGTCGTTTTGAAGGCAGTTGCAGAGGAAGAGATTATGCGCTGCTGCGTCCCCGTAATTATCGGCGATGCGCAATTGCTGGCGCACACAGCGCGAACACTCGACCTACGCTCAGGCTATGACATCATCCGTAAAGGTGAACCAATTCCTGAACGACTGTCCGAGCCGATAATCTATCATCTCGACAACATCAGTGGTTTTATTGAGCCCGGCATTGAATCCGGCGCCGCGGGCCGCGCGGCAGCAGGTTATATAGAATCCGCCGTTGAGCTCTGCGCCGCCGGCAGCGTCGATGCGATAGCCACAGCGCCGATAAACAAGCGCGCGCTTTTTCTCGCTGGTTACAGTTTCCCCGGTCACACGGAATTTCTCGCGCACCTGACCGGCAGCGAGGAATACGCGATGGCTTTTGTGGCCGAAAATCTGCGCGTGGTTTTGATCTCGACACACGTGCCCCTTTCAGAAGCGATCAGACTCGTGCAGCGCGATCGCATGGTGCGCACTATTCGCCTGGCTCATCGCGAGCTGAGACGTTGGGGTATCGAACGGCCGCGGCTGGCTGTTGCTGCGCTCAACCCTCATGGCGCGGAAGGCGGATTATTCGGCGTCGAAGAGGCTTCAGAAATTATGCCGGCTATCGAAGAGTGTCACGGTGTTGACGAGATGAATGTTGCCGGGCCGTTCTCGGCGGACACAGTATTTTTGCGGGCTTCGCGTGGTGAGTTTGATGCGGTAATAGCTTGTTATCACGACCAGGCTATGATCCCGGTAAAATGTCTTTCCTTTGGCGAGGCGGTGAATGTTACTCTGGGGTTGCCGTTCATTCGCACCTCAGTCGATCACGGTACGGCATTCGACATTGCGGGCAAGGGAATTGCAGAACACTCAAGCATGGTTGCGGCGATCAAGCTGGCGGCGGAACTTTCCCTGCAAGCTGGAGAAAGCAGCCGCGCGGTGGAAGTTTAAATAAGAAATGACAAACAAAGACTCAAACAACTCAAGCATGAGTGAAAACCGACGACGCATCCTCGTGGCTGATGACGATCCGGCGATCCTGCGTCTGGTGACGGCGATTCTGGAGAAGGAAAATTTCGGCGTCGTTAGCGCACGCGACGGGCGCGAGGCCTATAAGATACTGCAAACCGATCAGGATTTTACGGCGGCAATCCTCGACGTTGTCATGCCTCACATTTCCGGACCCGAGCTGGTTCGTTTCATGAAAACTGAGAAGCGTCTGATGCGCATTCCGGTGATGATGATGACTGCGGAACAGGATCCCAAGTTGTCGTCTGATAGTTTCGCTGCGGGAGCAGTGGTCTTTTTGCCCAAGCCTTTTACAACTGCGCAATTGCACATCATGCTGCAGATGCTGATCAGCAAAGCCGAAAGCTAAACCTTTCAAATGACAATTCGCTTATCGAAAAGTCGGACATTCAGTTTGCTTCCGCTGCTCGCGTGCTGCGTTGTAACGCTCGCAGCAGCTGACGCGCGCGCTGAGTTGAGTTCCAAACAGGCGCGCAAAGCCATCACTCGCATGCCTGGATTCGAGTTGACCAACGGCGCGGTGCGCGTGAAGGCAATTACCCCCGGCCCGCCCGCGGAAGTCACGGCCGACATTCGCAATGTTTTCAAGTTTGAGCAGGATGAGCGTGGTCGTTGGCGCATCGCCGAAATACAGACCGCGCAGGATCGCTGGGAGGCAATCGACGTCATTGCTGATGCGGCCCGGGCAGATCTCGCGACGGACGAATGCAATGCGCCGGATCCTCCGCTCAAGGGCTCTGCTGCGCTCAACCCGAGCGCAAAACGCGCGCGCTGCCTGGTTGGAGTTTTGACCGGCATCGATGTGCCGTCGGACGCAGTGCGCATCCAGGAAGTCGATCCAATGCCTGTGCCGCTTGCTTCGCGGGCATCCGCGGTGGTGGTTGCCTGGATTAGAGTGACCGCGCGTTTAGTGAATGAGGGCAAGGGTTGGCACGTGTCTGAGTTGCGCACTGGAAATCGCGAGTGGGTAAAGCTGCAACCACTAATGGACGCGCTGAACGAAAAGAAGCGATCGCAAGCGCGCAGCGAGATGGAAACGATGGCCCAGGCGCTCGAGCGTTATCGCCGGGAACGAGGCTTCTATGTAGTTTCCGATAGCCAGGCGGTCCTAATCGATCACCTAAATCCGCGGTATCTTTCCAAAATCATTCGCGTCGATCCCTGGAATCACCCTTACAAATACGACGGCCAGCGCGATCGCTTCGCGCTTCATTCATTGGGACCCGACGGTAAAGACCAGACCGGCGATGATATCCAGTTGACCGGTTCCATTGCCCGATAGCAAATTCAACAGCCTAAAGTTCTTGACTGGCAATTGGCGCGGGTGTTAGTTTCGAAATGCGGCTCAGCTATTTTTAAGCCGCCAGATCGAAAACAGCAAGACGCCAACTGTATTCAAATCTTGAGCCCGCCAGTGGCGCAATTCAGCTAAGGTTACCAAGCTTTGTTAGCTGGCAAAAAACTTCTACTTGCCGACGATTCAATCACGATTCAAAAGGTTGTGGACCTCACCTTTGCCGACGAGGGCGTCACCGTATTAACTGTCAACAATGGCCGCGAGGCGATTGAAAAGTTAAACGAGTTTGCGCCGGATATTGTGCTCGCCGATGTCTTCATGCCGCAGATGGGCGGTTACGAAGTTTGCGAGCACATAAAACAAAATGACCGGCTGAAGCATATTCCTGTTATCCTTTTGGTAGGCTCGTTTGAGCCGTTCGACGAAGCGGAGGCGCGCCGGGTGGGCGCGGACGATACCTTGACGAAGCCTTTTCAATCAATCCGCAAGCTTATCGATAAAGTTGGCGTGCTCGTTTCCGGCCGCGCGGCAGAGGAACGGATTCCGACAGCGGAACTGCCGCACCACCGCGAGCCGCCTGAACCGGAAAAACTGACGGAAGAAGAACTGCAAATCACGACTGCCGATACGCTCCCGCTTCCGGATGAGCAGGCTGAAGTCGTTGCCTACTACGCGGCAAAGCAGGAAGCGCAAAAGGCGAAACCGCTTGATATTGATCCAACAATAGAAAGCAAACGTCCCGAGTTGCACGGGGCTTCACAAACTGACGACAGTGCGGCTGACGTATTGCTTGATCTCAGTGACGTGAAAATTGCCGGGGCCAGTATCGCAGACGACTTTGTTTTGGATTTAGACCTCGACGAACCCGCTGAGCCTTCGCCCGCTGTGGCCGCGTATTCAGCGCCGTCATTCATGCGTCGCAAGCGCGATAGCGGTAGCGTAGGCTCGATGCGTTCAACTCCTACGCTGGACCAGATGGCGCGCACGCAGGAGTTTCCGCGCATTATGGAAGCGCCGGTCGAGCAGGCGGCGGCTGTTGAACCCGAGCAAGCGCTCAAGGTGGAGAACACGCAAGCGGCAGCTAGCGAAACCAGTACTCGATCAGTTAATGCATCCGGCGAATTGTCGCCGCAACTGATTGACGCAATCGCGCGGCGTGCCGTTGAACAGCTTTCCGAAAAAGTTGTGCAGGAAATCGCCTGGGAAGTTGTGCCGCAGCTTGCGGAGCTGATGATCAAGCGGCAACTTGAAGAGAAGAATTCTTAACCGCGTCCCTCGCTAATTAATGAAGCAGGCGCTGCCCGAAAAGGCCGCCTGCTTTTTCTTTGGTTATCTATCGAATGCCCGTGGGGGTATGAAGTCAGTACCACCTCGCGGTAGCGGGTGGGTGATCGATTGCCAGCTTCAGCCCGTGAATCGCCAGTCTATAGAGAACAAAACCCACCCGCTACCGCGAGGTGGTACTGACTTCATGTCGCTCCAATTAAGGGATATACGATCTTGCTATAGAGTAGGTAGTCAAATGAACGGGTATTAGCGTACGCGCCACATGAAAAAGTCTGCACTGTGGATTACAATGCGTCTTTTGCAACTAACTACATGCAACTGACTACAGACTAACTAATCAATGGAAATTCCGAAAACTTACGATCCCAAACAGGCTGAACAAAATCACTACGAGCGTTGGGAGCGCGAAGGGTTTTTTGCGCCTGAGATTAACCGCGACCCGCGCGCGCCCGTCTTTTCAATCGTGATTCCGCCGCCAAACGTGACCGGCTCGCTGCACATGGGCCACGCGTTGCAGCACACGATGATGGATGTTCTCACGCGGTACAAACGCATGTGCGGCTATCGCACGTTATGGCTGCCGGGGATGGACCATGCCGGCATCTCCACTCAGATGGTGGTCACGCGCGAATTGAAAAAAGAGGGATTGTCACGGCAGGACATAGGCCGCGAGAAGTTTGTCGAGCGTGTGTGGCAGTGGAAACAGGAATCGGGTGGACAAATCACCAAACAGATGCGACGCGAGGGCGCGTCAGTCGATTGGTCGCGCGAAAGGTTTACTATGGACGCGGACCTAAACCGGGCCGTGCGCGAAGTTTTCGTTCGTCTCTATGACGACGGAATGATCTATCGCGGGAATCGCATCGTTAACTGGTGTCCGAATGATCAGACAGTGCTGTCAGACCTGGAAGTGGAAAAAGTCTCCCAAAACGGCAATCTCTATTACCTGCGTTACCCGCTGAAGAGTGGCAAGGGGCACGTGACAGTAGCGACTACACGACCGGAGACGATGCTCGGCGACACGGCGGTGGCCGTCAATCCAAACGATGAACGCTATCGGGCGTTGGTTGGCGAGACTCTCTTGTTGCCACTCACCACGCGCGAAATTCCGGTCATCGCGGATGAGTTTGTCGAGCCTGAGTTTGGCACCGGAGCAGTGAAGGTGACACCCGCGCATGACGCCAACGACTATGAGATGGGTCAGCGGCATTCATTGCCACAGGTCGTGGTGATTGATAGCCAGGCGATGATGACAGATGCCGCCGGCGAGGCTTTTATCGGTCTAGATCGTTACAAAGCGCGCGCCGCAGTTGTAGAGAAGTTTGAAGAGCTCGGCTTGCTCGAGAAAGTGGTTGACTATGAATTCGCGATCTCGAAATGCGAACGATGCAAGACTGTCATTGAGCCATTAATCTCGACGCAGTGGTTTATGGCTATGGACAAGCTGCGCGACCACGCACTGGAATCGTTGCAGCAGGACAAGTCGCCACAATTCGTGCCGGAAGTTCCTTACGAAAAAGTTTATTCCAACTGGCTTGAAAACCTGCGCGACTGGACCATCTCGCGCCAGTTGTGGTGGGGTCATCAAATTCCGGCGTGGTACACGGCCGACGGCACGGTCGTAGTCGCCCGTTCGGAAGAAGAAGCGCGTCAGAAAGCGGGCACGGAGGAACTGACCCAGGATCCGGATGTGCTCGACACGTGGTTTTCCTCGCAGCTTTGGCCGTTTTCGACATTAGGCTGGCCGGAAGAGACAAAAGATCTGGCGACGTTTTATCCGACCTCGGTACTGGTGACGGCGCGCGACATCATTTTTCTTTGGGTTTCACGCATGGTAATGATGGGTTTGAAGTTTATGGACGCTGTGCCGTTTGCGGACGTCTTTGTTACCGGCACAATCCTCGACGCCCACGGGCAGCGCATGTCGAAAACGAAAATGAACGGCGTCGATCCATTGGAAGTGTTCGACAAGTACGGCGTGGATGCAACGCGCTTGAAACTCGCTTCGGTTGGCAGCACGGACATTCGTTGGAGCGAAAAGCAAGTCGAAAGCTACCGCAACTTCGCCAATAAGATCTGGAATGCCGCAAGGTTTTGTCTGCTGAACTCTGAAGGCGCAACCATCGACCCTGGCACATTGAACGTTAGTCCTGCATCGGCATTGCATGATCGCTGGATCGTTTCGCGACTCAACAAAGTCGCGCGCGAGATGCGTAAAGCGCTCTCTGGCTATGAATTTCACGAAGCGGTGCAAACGCTTTATCACTTCTTTTGGGACGATTTTTGTGACTGGTATATTGAATTAACAAAAGGCGATATCACCGCGGAAGATGCAACGCCCGGTCGCGTTGAAGCGCGTACTCGTTTGCTGACAGTCCTGGAACAATCGCTGCGCTTGTTGCACCCGTTCATGCCTTACATTACCGAGGATCTCTGGCAAAAACTCCCCGGCGTGAACTGCGCACTGTTACACCCGGCATATGAGGGCGCAGCACCGTCGATCATGCTGGCTGCTTATCCCGAGGGACAGTCGGAATTGATTGATGAAAATGCCGAATGGGAAATGCAGGCGGTCATCGACCTCATCACGCGCGTGCGAAATATTCGTTCGGAAATGAATATCAAGCCGGGCGAGCGCGTGACACTGCTGATCGGCTCACCGGATGAAAAACTTCGTGCAGTGTTCACCGCAAACACAGCGCAGATCAGCCGGCTGGCGCGCGCCGCTGAAGTGTCAATCAATGAAAAGCTCGAAGCGCCGCGCGCTTCTGCGCGGGCCGTTTTGATTGGCGGCGCGGAAGTCGCAGTCCCGCTTGCAGGTTTGATAGATTTTGACCAGGAGCGGCAACGGCTCACCAAGGAAAAAGAGAAGTTGTCAGCTGAGTCGGTAAAGCTTGCAGCACAACTTGCCAATCCACAGTTTGCCGAACGCGCGCCGACCGAAAAGGTTGAAGAAGTACACGCACGTATTGCTGACATCGCGCAGCGCAACGCACAACTGGACCAAACTATTGCGAACCTGGGATGAAGGTCTTGGGACAGTAGCCCGCGCCTAAGCAAGGGCGTCTGCTTCAAGTCAAATTGTTATCACGAATCAAAAGCCCTAAACCACAAGGAGCTTCTTCAATTGCGTAAACTTTTCATTTCATTGTTCGTTGTTTGTCTCATTCTCGTAACTCTCAGCGCGGCCGGCATTCGCAAGAGTAAAGCCGACAACAACTCAAAGAGCGAAAGCAACACGATTGTTCAGGCTGCACCCGGTACGCGTTGCACCCATTTCAAATATCCAAAGAAGGGGGAGGAACCTTTTTTCGGGACTCGCTGCACGCGTGCATTTTCGAAACCCGGCAAGCCAGGCAGCGATTTGCCCAACACGCCGCCGACAGTAGAACTAAAGGCCTCGATGGATAACATTGTTCTGGGTTGCGAGGGTGGTACCGCGCCAGCCTCTTGTCAGCCAGACGCATGTAAGTTGGTAATACTCTCCGCCAAAGCGGCGGACGCGGACCGCGATCAGGTCCTCTATACTTATGTAACTACCGGAGGCCGCATAAAGGGCGATGGCTCGGTGGTGATCTGGGATCTCAACGGTCTTCAGCCGGGCACGTACACCGCCAGCGTAGAAGTTGACGACGGCTGCGGCTGCATCGCTTTCTCTGCAACTTCGGTTTCAGTGGCCCAATGCAGCGATTGCAAATAATGAATTGAACGCATATGTAGTTTCGATTCAATTTGAGGAACAAGCGGTATTCACAGTCGTTTAAGGTCTCAAAGCGGTGGCGCGAGCTTGAAGGGCTCGCGCCGCGGGCGTATCTTTTAAGGGCACTCTTGCCACAGTTGAGGAAGTGAAAATGCAAAGTCGATCTATTCGTTACATCGCTCTCTTGTTGGCCATTCTAATCGGCGTCAGTGTGTGCTCGATCGAAACAGATGCGCAGCGCCGGCGAAAGAGGCGCGCGCGCCGGGCGCCGCGGCCGGTAATAACAAATCCTGCAATCGCGCCAGCGGGCAGCGAGCAGGACGGCGGTTCGGAAAGAATCATCAGCACCGCTGATGAAAGTCCAGCGGATACGAATGAAAACGGCACTCAGCCAAAGAAAAAGAAGGGCGGCGAAGCGAACATGCAGCAAACGATCGACGCGCTCTCGAATCAGGTCAATCGACTCAACGACAAGCTAAGCCAGATGCAGGAGAATGAGCGCTCGCTGATCGACATGGAGCGCCTGACACGAGCTGAGCAGCGCGCAGAGAGCGTGCGCGCGCAGATGCTCGACACCGAGAGCAAGCTAGCGGATTTACAGTCGCGCATGGACCAGGTTGATTACTCGTTGAAGCCCGAAAACATCGATCGGTCGATTGCAGGTTACGGGACAGTGCATCCCGAAGAGGCCCGCGATTCTCGTCGCCGCCAACTGGAAAACGAAAAGGCGCGGCTGCGCGCGCTGAACCTGCGGCGACGCCGGACAAACCTTAAGTTCGATCTCTAAAACATGGGCACAATTCCGCAAGCCGAACTGTACGGTTGCATTGAGCAGGCGAACGACCGCGGCGAGCGCGTAGTTGTAGCTACGGTCGCGCGCACGCGCGGCTCAACGCCGCAGCAGCGCGGCGCCAAAATGCTGTTCTTTGAAGGCGGCGCAGCCGCGGGAACAGTCGGCGGCGGTTGTGTTGAGGCAGAAGTTTGGGCCGAGGCGCGCGAAGCGCTGCGCACCGGACAATCTGCTTTGCATCACTTTTCACTGACTGCTGAAGAGGCGAGCGAAGAAGGCATGGTCTGTGGCGGAACGATGGATATCTTCCTCGACGTATGGAAACCAGAGATGCATATATCGTAGTGCGGTGCTTCTCTGTGTAACTTTTGTGTCCTCTGTGCCTCTGTGGTGAATCTTTGTCTTGCTGAGAAGACGTGAGACCTACACCAACAGGCTGGCCGCGCATTTCCAGCGCGGTCTATTACGAAGACGCGCCGGCGGCCATCGATTGGTTATGCCGCGCGTTCGGTTTTGAAGTGCGCGTAAAATTGAGGGCGAAGGCGGCAGCATCGAACATTCTGAACTGACTTACGGCGCAGGCGTGGTGATGGTGGGCCAGGCCGGACTTGCTAACAAGCCGTCGTTTCGCAAATCGCCGCGTGCGGTCGCCGGCGCGAATACACAAAACATGATGGTCTATGTTGACGACGTCGAGGTGCACTGTGTGCAAGCGCGGAACGCCGGCGCGAAGATTGTTTCCGAGCCGAGGACCACCGACTATGGCGAAGACTGGTGGACCGATCGCGGTTATGAATGCGAAGACCTCGAAGGACATCACTGGTGGTTCTATCAGCGGCTGCGCGATCCGAAACCGTAAGGTTGATCCCATGAGCGAATCCTTCATCGATAACTACAAAGCCAAGCACCGCCATCCGCTGAACAAACTCGCACACAGCATTGGCATTCCGCTGATCGTCATTTCGTTGCCTCTCTTTTTCTTTAATTGGCGTTGGGCCTTAGGGCTGTTCATCATTGGCTGGGCATTTCAGTTTCTCGGGCACCTGATTGAAGGGAATCGGCCGGCCTTCTTCCGCAATCCGCTCTACCTGCTCGTCGGTCCGTGGTGGTTGTTGCGCCGCGCGCTCAACTCGCTTGCCTCTCTCGGTTCGCAAAAGCCACCGCTGTCGAAATAGAATCCTTCCGCATGAAGGATTCAACCGACAACACCCGCCTCATTTCGTCTTTGCTCCATCGCTTACTGCAGGACGGCTCGCTGGCGATTGTCGTTACGTTGATCGCAGCGCCGCGTAATGTTGGCGCGAAGATGATTGTCCAGGCGAAGGGAATTCACCATGGCAGCTTCGAAGATGCTAGCGTTGACGAGGCAGTGATCCGGCAGGCTGCCATCTTTCTCGCGTCGAAAGAAGAGACGCGCACTTTTTACGGCAGGGAATTCGCGCCTGATTTGAGTGACTTCAGCGAAGCGCAATTTCTTTTTGAACTAATCCAGCCGGAGCAGCGCGTGGTTATATGCGGCGCCGGACATGTGGGTGCTTCGCTCGCCAGACTCGCGGCTTTGCTTGGTTATCGTGCGGCGCTGATTGATGACCGCAAAGACTTTGTAAGGCGCGAAGACTTTTCGGAACCGAATATTGAACTGCTGCTGGCCGAAAGTTGGAGCGACGCAGTGCGGACGGCGGTGGGCAACGGACGCGGCGTTTCCGTGTGTATCGTGACGCGCGGGCATAGTGAAGATGAACAATGCCTGCGCGCAGTCCTGTCATTCAGCGATCCGGACTACGTTGGTTTGATTGGCAGCACGCGCCGCACCCGCATTGTGCTTGAACGCTTGCGCAACGGCGGCATCAGTGACGAGCAACTGGAAAAAGTGCATGCCCCAATTGGCCTGGACATCGGCGCCGTCACACCGGAAGAAGTAGCGCTGGCGATCATTGCTGAAATAGTCGCCGTGCGCCGCGGTGGCACTGGTCGCTCGCTTTCGCAATGATGATGGCAGTGCAAGTTCAGTCTCCGCTTGCCAAATCCGAGGGAGTGATGTCGTGAGCGCTCCCCGCCTCGCCAACGACCGGTGGTCGTGATTTGCGCGAGCTGAAGAAAGAGGTGCGATCGAGCACGTTTTCCTGAAACCGTTCGAGATAGAGATAAATCACCGGTGTGATGTAGAGCGTGATGAATTGCGAGATGACCAGGCCGCCAACAACAACCAGTCCCAGCGGGCGGCGTGAAGAACCATCGGCGCCATACCCAAGCGCAATCGGCATCGCGCCAAATACCGCCGCCAGCGTCGTCATCACAATTGGGCGAAAGCGATCCATGCTCGCGTCGTGAATCGCCTGTTCTGCTGATTCGCCGGCGTCTACGCGTTGACGTGCAAAGTCGACAATCATGATCCCGTTTTTCTTCACAATGCCCATCAGCATGAACATGCCGACGAAAGCATAGAGCGACGCCTCCTGGCCAAACAAAAGCAGCGTCAACAAGCCGCCAACCAGCGCGGTTGGCAGCGTCGATAGCACGGTCAGCGGATGCACGTAGCTCTCATAAAGAATTGCAAGAATCACGTACATCACGAAGACTGCCAGCGCCATCAGCAACGTCAGGCTCGTGACAGTGTTGGCAAAAGTTTGCGCTTCACCTTGCAGTTCACCGCGCACACCCGGGGGAACAATCTCCGCCGCCGACTTGCTGATGTAATTCGTAGCATCTCCCAGCGCTACGCCGGGTTTGAGATTGAAGAAGAGCGTCACACTCGTAAACTGATTCAAGTGGTTCACAGTCTGCGGGCCCAGCGTCGATTTCCAGTCAACCAACTCGCCTAGTGGCACGAGCCTCTGTCCGTCATCAGATCTTATATAAAGCCGCGACAGGTCTTCCGGATTCGCGCGAGCCGCGTCTTCCATTTCCAGTATCACCTGATACTGGTCCTCAGGTTTTTTGATCAGGTAAAGATAGTTTTGCGAATACGCGTTGCGCAGCAGCGACAAAATTCGTGCCTCTGACACACCGTAGGTCTTGGCCTGATCGCGACGCAGATCGATATTCAGGTTAGGGGTGTTGCTGTAGAAGTCGGACGAAACCGTGAGGAAGCCCGGATACTGCATGAGCTTGGCCAGCAACTTCTGACTGACGTCGTAGACCTGATCCGGATTGGCGCCGGACACCGCGAAGGCGTACTGGCCCTGCTGTTGACTTGTTACGCCCGTACTGATTTCCAGGACCGGAAAGGGCCGCAGAAACGTGAACACTCCGGGAATCTGGTTGAGGTGGCCCATCATCTGTGCCGTGACTTGCTGTATAGGCTGGCGCTCCGCGGGCGGTTTGATGAAAGTAAACATGATCCCCTGATTCGAAGCGAGAAATCCGGTCGCCCCTGTCAAGGTGAAATCGGTTATCACATTTGGATCCTGATGCAGGGCCTGGTCCACACGATTCTGCAAAGCATGCATTTGAGCCGGCGAGGAACCTTCGCGCGCGATGAAAGCGCCAAAGATCACGCTGCTATCTCCCGGCGGCAAAAACGCTTTGGGGATAAGCACAAAGAGCCAGATCGTGCCGGCCAGGCAAACGACCCAAATCACCGGCGAGATCCAACGGTGTTTCAGAAACCACCAAAGCGATCCGCCGTACATCGCCAGTACGCGCTTCTCGACGCCGCCGATGACGCGTTCCATCCAGGTTTTTTTTGAACCCTCGCCGCGCTCCTTCAGCAGTCGCGCGCACATCAAGGGCGTCAGCGTCAGCGAAACCAAGCCTGAAGCAAAAATGGCAATGACGATGGTGATGGCAAACTCGCGGAAGATTCTTCCCACCAGTCCGGACATAAACACCAGTGGAATGAAAACCGCGGCCAAAGAGATGGTCATCGACATGATGGTGAAGCTGATCTCTTTAGCGCTGTTGATGGCCGCCACGAATGGCTGCTCGCCGCGTTCCATGCGACGTACCGTGTTTTCGAGGAAGACGATCGCATCGTCAACCAGGAACCCGATAGCCAGTGTCAGGGCCATCAACGATAGGTTGTCGAGACTGTAGCCGAGGGCGCGCATCGCGATGAACGTGATCAGCAACGACAAGGGCAGCGCGACCGTGGGGATTAGCGTGTCGGTGGCCCGACCGAGGAAAGCAAAAATCACGATCACCACCAGGATAAAAGCGATGACCAGCGTCGTCTCGACGTCAATAACTGAGTGTACGATGCTCTGCGAACGATCGTAGATTGGCGTGACGCGAATTGAGCCCGGCAATTCAGAACTAATTCGCGGCAAGACTTCGCGAATGCTTTTCGATACCTCTACAGCGTTAGCACCCGCGCGACGATTGACGGCCACGATTACGGTTGCTGACGGCACGTCGTAGCCGCGAACCCAGAACCGCATGTTGATGCGTTCGTCCTGAACTGAATCCTTAACCTCGGCAACGTCGCGCAAATAGACGGGCGAGGCGCTGGTGCCGCCAACAATCAAGTTGCTGTATTGCTCGGCGCTTTCGAGTTGACCTTGCGGCCGCAGGATCGCGGTGCCAGTGCTGCTGTCGAGTTGTCCCGCTCCGGTGTAACTTGATCCGCTCTTGATGGCGGCGCTCAGATCGTCAATGGAAATGTCACGCGCCCACAGTGCGGACGGATTGGCCTTGATCCGGATGGCCGACTTCGTGCCGTAGACATTTACGCGTGACACGCCGGGCAAGATACTCAGGCGCTGGCCCACCTGCGTGCTCGCATAGTCGTAGAGCTGCCCCGCTGTGACCGAGTCACTCGTCAACGCGATGTACATGATCGGCTGATCGTTAGGATTGCTTTTTGAATACGTTGGCGGCGATGGCAAGTCGGCCGGAAGACTGCCGATGGCCTGCGAGATCGCAGTCTGCACATCGGTCGCGGCCGCATCGATGTTTTTGTCGAGCGCAAACTGGAGAGTGAAGGTTGCTACGCCTTGAGTGCTCTGCGAAGTCACCACCTCGAGTCCATTGATTTGCATGAACTGGCGCTCGAGCGGCGTGGCTATGTTATTCGCAATCGTGTCGGGACTCGCCCCCGGATACCCGACCTGCACTTGTATAACAGGATAATCCACCGGCGGCAGATCGTTCACCGGCAGTTGGGTGTAGCTCAGAACTCCGAAGAGGATCACTGAGAGCGTCAACACCGCGGTCATGACGGGCCGTCGAATGAAGGGTTCCGATAAGTTCATGATTTCAGCTGAAGACAGTCAGTGGTCAGTGGTCAGTAGTTGGTAGTCAGCCGGACGGCGTTGACCGCGATCTACTGACTACTGACCACTGACTACTGACCCGTTCATTGCTTCGCCCCGTTGGTACCATTGCCCGGCGCGGATGACGGCGGTTGCTCAATGCGAACCTTGCCGCCCGGCGTAACACCCAACTGGCCGGTGGTAACTACACGTTCGCCAGCGGCGACCCCGTTTTCAATTACCACCAAATCTCCCTGGCGTTGCCCCAACGTCACCGGCCGTTGCTCCGCGGTTGAGTCCTCTTTCACAACATAGACGAACGATCCCTTGGCAGACATTTGCGGCGCCACAGCAGGCACAAGCACGGCCTGATGAATCGTATTCAATACGAGACGAATATTGACGAACCGGCCTGGCCAAAAACGATGTCCGGCATTTGGAATGGTCGCGCGGAGATTCACAGTGCCGGTTGTGTTCTCTACTGCATTGTTGAGAAATGTGAGCTGACCGATAACCGGCTCATCAGAAGTTTCCGGAAGCCGCACCTCTGTCCTTAGCCTCTCTGCGCGCATTTGCAGCTGCACTTCCACCAGACTGTTCTGCGAGATCGTGAAGTCAGCGTAGATAGGATCCAATCGCTCAATAACCAGCAAAGCACCGCTATTGCCGGAAGATCCAGCGCCTGAATTGTTGCCTGAACCTCCACCGGGGTTGACCACGTTTCCCACATCGACGAGTCGCTGGCCAGCACGACCATCAATTGGCGAGCGAATGAAGCAATAGCTCAGTTGTACTTTCGCGCTTTCGACCGCAGCGGTATCGACTCTGATAGCTTCATCGGCGCTGTGAACTGCTGCGTTAGCTGAACCGACGTTAGCGTTCAGGGAATCCTGATTCGCGCGCATTTGCTCATACTGCTCGCGCGGAACTATTCCCTGGTCGACTAATGTGCGGTACCGCTTGAGCTGTACTTCACCCCACTTTGCTTGCGCGATCTCGCGCGCAAGGTTCGCTTCCGCCTGTTTCTTCAGAGCATTGTCTCTCGATACGTTTGCCTGGGCCTGGCGGAGACTCGCTTCAAAAGGCCGGCTGTCGATCGTGAAAAGCATGTCGTTTTTCTTGACGTCCGCCCCGTCAATGAAATGAATTTTCATAATGCGTCCAGACACCTGGGGCTGGATGGAAACTACCTCGCGCGCCACTGTTCTGCCGATTGCGTCGAGATAGGTTGGCACATCCTGCGCTACAGCCGCCGTAACCGAGACAGCCGCCGGTGGACGTTCAAAACCCTGCTGCGCCGCCTTGTTTGCGCAGCCGTTGAAGAAAGCGACGGATAGTGCGCTCAGGAAAAGCAGAATTCGGAATGAGGGATTACCTCTCTCGCGATATCTCATGGTGTTATTCAAAAATTCGGACGCCGTCGGGTGTTCACAATTATTAACTGCCCTACAGACTGATGCAAATAAGCGAACGCTGTTAGCTACGTTTTCGCCGACTGATTTGTTGCAGCGAGGAGGAATGGGACGAGTAAAAGCAAGCAAATCCAAATGCCGCGCACACCCAACATTCTAGTTCTTCAGATATTTCTCCGGCAGGGGGTGTTTCTCGTCCTCGCCTTGCCAGAAGATTGTTACCACCCACCAGCGGCTGCCGTCGTTCATTAATTGAATACTATTGATGCCGCGTTGAAACGGTTTCGCGTCGCCGGGCGCGTGCCGCGATTCGTAAGTGCTGAAGACGTCAACAATCTGTCCAAATTCTTCCGACTTTCTTGAGGCTTCGCGTTCGTAGAACCCTTCCGTTTCAAAAAAGCCGCTCGCCCGCGAGATATATTCATCAACAGTCAAGACTCGCGAGGCATAGCCGCCGGTTTGCCTTGCCCCGGTTGGAATTAAGCGCGCGCCCGGAATAAACAACGACTTCATGCGGTCCCAATCGCGCTTCTTTCCTGCTGGTCCGGAAATAACGTCGTAGACTGCGGCGATGATCGAATCAACAGAGGCGACGTCGGCGGGATTTGCTGACGGCGTTGACGGCGTTGGCGAAGAAGACGGAGTGGTGGGCGGGCTCGGTGGTTGCGGCGTTGGAGCTTTTGTTTGGGCCATTGTCGTGTTAACTGCGCAGGACAAGATTAAGGAAGCCAGAACAAATTCGAAAAATCTTTGGAGTATTTTCACAACGGCGCTCCTGACTTCTATGGATGATCAACTCGTCGCGCATTAGAGCATGAGGTTAAAGCGAATCACAATTGGTTTCAACGAACGACGCTGATGCAGTTTGATTTAGCAACGCTACTGATCACCTGGTGACTTGAGGTCAGTACCACCTCGCGGTAGCGGGTGGGTGAAACGTGCCCTAGGCACCTCATTGGTCCTCAAACGTGACTCTCTATACTGAGACCCACCCGCTACCGCGAGGTGGTACTGACCTCATGTCACGAAGATCAATCGCGGAGTGCGCAAGGGAAGACGCAAAGTTGCGCAAAGAGCGATCCAACTCGAGTTACGATTTTGAAGCTTTGCGCCCGTCATGTTAAGACATTCCACTGATCATAATGCAAACGGAAAACATTGAACTTGCACCCGCACCCCGCGTCGCGCGAACTGGAATGTTTCGCGCGTTATCGCATCGCAACTATCGTCTGTTTTGGACCGGCGCGTTTCTTTCAAACTGTGGCACCTGGATGCAGGCAGTCGCTCAGGGCTGGCTCGTTTTGCAGTTAACCAACTCGGCGTTTTGGCTGGGGCTCGATGCGTTCATGGCAACGGCTCCCGGTTTCTTTCTGACTTTGCTTGGCGGCGTTTTTGCCGACCTCGTCGATCGCCGGCGCTTGCTGATCTATACACAAATCGTTGCTGGTTTGGCCGCGCTCGCTTTGGCAACACTAGTCTGGACCGGACTAGTCAACAGATGGATGGTACTCGGTTTTTCTTTTGTTACCGGCTGTTGCATGGCGCTGGCGAGTCCTTCTTATTTGGCAATGACATTTGATTTGGTTGGCCGCGAAGACCTGGCCAATGCAGTCGCACTGAATTCATCGCAGTTTCAACTTTCGCGCGTAGTTGGTCCCGCTTTGGCCGGCGTTGGCTTTAGTTTGTTTGGACTGGCCGGCTGCTTCTACGTCAACGGACTGTCGTTTGGCGCTGTGGTAATTAGTTTGAGCATGGTGCGATTCGAACGCGATTCTCATGCTTTAACCGCCCCTGCGCATGCCGTCAATGATCGGCGCGCACTCTGGAAAGACTTGCTGGAAGGCTTCCGCTACGTACGCCACCGGCCGCGTGTCTGGTCGTTGCTAATGATTTCTTCGGTGAACAGTCTGTTTGGCGCACCTTACTTTTCAATGATTCCGATTTATGCGCGCGACATTTTTCACCTCGGCGCCACAGGCCTGGCCTGGTTGATGGGCATGGCGGGCGCGGGCGCGTTTTGTGGCGCCGCACTGCTGACCATTTTGGGAGACTTTCGCCGCAAGGGTTGGTTCGTGCTGGGCGGCAGCCTTTTCTTTGGGGCGTTCCTTACTGCGTTCGCGCTGTCAACGCATCTGCATCTCACCTATGTATTTCTTTTCTGCCTCGGCTTTGCCATCGTCACTTCCGTGGCTGTCACCAACACTTTATTGCAAAAGCTGGTGACCGACGAGATGCGCGGGCGCGTGATGAGCATGTTCATCCTTTCCTTCATCGGCACCATGCCCATCGGCAACATTATTGCCGGTTCGGCCTCGTACCGGTTTGGCGCTCCGCACACGCTGGCGGTGGGCGGCGTGATCATTTCCTTGTTTGCAACCGCGATGATTTTCTTTAACCGGCGATTGCGCGAACTCTACTAATCTTCTTCCGCTTTACAACGCAAGAACAGTGGACGAGGCCGTTCTTATTGACGGAACACGGGGAAAGACTGTTCGTTCAGGAGAGAAGACATGAGAGTTCGACTACTGCGGTGCTTCGTTTTGCTGACTGTCATTTTAGGTAGTGGGCTGGTGACTATGGCCCAGGGCGTGATTGTTCCAGGCGAGTGCGATCGCTGCCCGGGTCCGCGTCACCAGGTGCTGCCACGCTCATTGCCTATCAAATCAATCAAGATCGACACGAAGATTGTCTCGCAAGTGGCGACTACGCACGTCGAGCAGATCTTTCGCAACGACACCGACGCGACGTTGGAAGGGACTTACTTCTTTCCCATTCCCGAACAAGCTTCAATAACTGAATTTGCGATCTGGGACGGCAACCGGCGACTCGTCGGCGAGGTGCGCACGCGCGAGGAAGCGCGCCGCATCTACGACGAGATTGTGCGCCGCCAGCGCGATCCCGGCTTGCTCGAGTATGCCGGGAAAGATCTTTTCCAGGCGAGCATCTTCCCCATACAACCGCACTCCGACAAGAAACTGGAAATCAGCTATAGCCAGATTTTGCGCGCCGAGTCAGGCACGGTCGCCTATCGCTATCCGCTCGGGACCGGCAGGCAAATGGCCCAAATCGGCTCAGTCTCTGGTCGGGTGGAACTCGAAAGTAAAGATCCGCTGCGAAATATCTACTCGCCAACGCACGCCATTGAAGTGAAACGAAATGGCACGGGCCGCGCCGCAGTGACCTTTGAAAATCAGGGAGAGCCGCAGGACTTCCAATTGTTCTATGCCCTCTCGCGCGAAGATTTCGGCGTCACGCTGTTGACGCATCGCGAGCCGGGCAAGGATGGTTACTTCCTGCTGATGGTTTCGCCAAAAGATGATTGGTCGGAACAGGAGTATGCCGCTAAGGACATCGTCTTTGTGCTCGACACTTCGGGCTCGATGGCCGACGCCGGCAAGATGGAAAAAGCGCGCGCGGCTTTGCTCTACGGCATAAAGATTCTGCGTCCTGCCGATCGTTTCAACGTGATCTCGTTTGCCGGTGAAGAACACTTGCTGGCAAGCGAATTGATCAATGCCGACGAGAACGGCCGGGCGCGTGCGACCCGTTTTGTTGAAGCACTAAAGCCGGTTGGTGGAACAAACATTGACGCCGCGCTAACAGCCGCCCGCGAACAGATCAGCCGGTCTTCGAATTTGGGACATCCGCGCATGGTCGTTTTTCTTACTGACGGCTTGCCAACGGTTGGGCAAACTAACATCGAACAAATTCTGGCAAACGCGAAGAGCACGGGCGAGGCGCGGATCTTTTCGTTTGGCGTCGGCTATGACGTGAACACTTCACTGTTGGATCGCCTGGCATCGCAATCGGGTGGCGTTGCCGATTACATCGAACCAAAAGAGGATTTGGAAGTTAAGGTGTCAAACTTCTTTTCGCGGATTAGTTATCCAGTGCTCAGCGACTTGCGGCTCGATATGGCCGGAGTGGAAACCGATCTGTCCTACCCGCGGGCCCTGCCTGATCTGTTTCGCGGCTCGCAACTGACGATCATCGGCCGTTATCGCAATCCGATCGACATGAACTTTGTTCGTCTGACGCTTACCGGCAAGAGTGGCGGCAGCGAAAGAAAGTTTTTCTACAACAATCTTCATTTTGCCTTGAACGAAGAAGCAAATGATTTTCTGCCGCGCTTGTGGGCGACGCGTCGCGTTGGTTGGTTAATGGAGCAGGTGCGAACCAACGGCGAGCAGCCGGAGTTGCGCGATGAGATAGTTGATCTGGGTACGCGCTACGGCATCGTTACGCCATACACTTCTTATTTGGCGGTTGAGGAGGCCGAAACAGCTAAGAACTTTGCCCGCCCGCCCATCTCGCGCGTCCAAGGTCTCGGCAATGCGCGGGGTGGATTGAGTGCGCCGCCGCCACCGGCCTCGAGACCTGCGGATGCGACGGCAACCACCGGTAATGTCGCCGTGCAACAAAGCAAGCGTGCACGCGCGCAGCAGGAAGTCATGCGCGTCGATAAGGATGAATCAAACGCGATTCGAATCGCTGGCGGCAAGACTTTTTACTTGCGCGACGGGGTCTGGACCGATGCGGACTTCAAAGCAGGCATGACTTTGCCGCAGATAGTGGTCAAGTTTGGCAGCGACGAATATTTCGCGCTGCTCAAACAGAAGCCGCGGCTGGCAGCGTTCTTCTCGTTAGGCGAGCAAGTGGTAGTCATTCTTGATGGGACAATCTATCGAGTGAACGCGGCTGGTAGCTGAGTAAGCCTTGAGTGCCGCACACCAAGGGCCGGCGGGGAAACTCGCGCGGCCCTTCGGCTTGTGTCGTGTCGTAATTTCAGTTTTCTCTGTGCAGGACGCACAGAGATTAATTTAAACCAGCACACTACCCTCGGCTTGTGTTGCTTCCGCAGTTAAGGTAAAAATTCTAAAACAATAATCTCCCATAAAATAGACTGCGAAGAAGCGGATCAAGTACGCGGGTTCTTCAGGCAAAGCTTCTGCATACAGTTAAGACCAGGGAAAATATCCGTGCATAATTCACAAACCCGATTGTTTATGGCAACGCTTTTTCTTGTTGCGTTCGCGTTTTCAGCTAAAGCGCAACAGGGCTGGAGCGCAACGCGTGTGGGACCGGCAGGCCGGGACTTGAACACAGTTTTCTTCCTCGATGGCAAGCGAGGCTGGGTTGGCGGTGATGGTGGTTTTCTCGCGCGCACCGACGATGGCGGCACGAGTTGGGTGCCGCAAAAGGTTGATACGCCCGACGCAATCAACGACATTTACTTCCGCGACAAAGAAATAGGTTTCGTGTTGGCCGGCAACGCGATCTTTTCAACGCGCGACGATGGCGCCCGCTGGAGCGAAGTGCGCCGCTTTCTGCCGCAAGAATTCGACGGCGCAGACGTTGAGCTTTACAGCGTGCGCTTCTCGAGCAAGAAAAAAGGTTGGGTAGTTGGTTCGGTCAGCAAAACCGATCGGGTTAGCGACAGCATCCTCCTCTACACCGAAGACGGCGGCGCAACCTGGCGTCGCCAACGCGCGCCCAGCCGTTTGGAGTTAATTCACATTGAATTCGCTAACGATAAGCGCGGCTGGATTGTGGGCACCGGCGGCACCATTCTGGCAACGGTCGACGGCGGAGAAAGCTGGACAAAACAGGATGCAAAAACCGCAGCCACGATCTATCACCTGGATTTTCGCAGCGAGAAAAAAGGCCTCGCGGTCGGCGAGCGTGGCACGATTTTGCGCACGATCGATGGCGGCAATACCTGGACGGCCGTAGCCATCAAAACACGCGCGACGCTTTTGAGTGTTCAATTCGTCGATGACAACAGCGGTTGGACAATCGGTCGCAGTGGCACGATCCTGCGCACCGATGATGCCGGCTTGAACTGGGTCGAACAGGAATCAGGCACGAAACAAAATCTTTACGGGCTTTACTTTGTGAAGAAGATCGGTTGGGCAGTGGGCGGCGACGGCATGTTGCTTCGCTACCAACAGTAGGACAGACATTCCTGTCTGTCCGATTTTTGCCCGCGTGACAATCAGACCTTTTCGAGAAGGGACAGACAGGAATGTCTTTCCTACAGCGAGCAACCGTGACCGATTGAATTTACATCAAAGGGTTTGAAGTTATATTGGATGGCCGTAGGTTATAATGGTCACCGTAACTTCGGTTCCTCCTGTGATTACGCCTGGCGCTAAGGCCGGGCGTTTTTTTGTTTCCGCGGATTCAGATTTCCAAATAGGAACTTCAGTAAGTTAACTCTGTACCGTCGCTTCCGCGCTTTTTTCTCGAGTTCCTGTGAAGGTTAAAGCAGGAGCATCTTGCAGGCTAATGGTTCCCTCGATCTGATTGTCCGTTGCTTCAGCGGAAATGTTTGCTTCGATCGCGTGCCCCGCAACATCGAGCGAAACGATTGCCGAGAGAGAGTCGCCGGCAACCGTCGCTGACAACAATTCTCCACTGCCCATTTCCGATTCAACTTTTCCCGCGAGGCCGTTTGCGTTTTGCGTCAGAGTTAAGGTCGCGGGAATGCTTTGCCCCAGCGGTGTGTCGATTTTCAAAGTCCAATCGCCCACGTAGACGGCGGCAAATTTCGCTGAAGACGCCTCGCCTTTGGTCTTTCTTTTTCCTGCCGTGTTATAGAACTCAATATTCTCGGCATACGGCTTTATTTGTTCGCTCAACTGATTACCATCGCCCACGATAACTATGGCCGCCTCGTCTGGCTTCACATACTTGAGCGCGACCGCCTGAATCTGTTCCCTGGTGACCGACTGAATCTGGCTACGGTAGGTGTTCAAATAATTGTCGGGCAGCCCAAACATTTTTATCTGCACCAGTTGATCGATTAGCCCTTCCTGAGTTTCCAGTCGGATCGGAAACACGCCGGTTAGATACGACTTGGCATCGGCAAGCTCTTTTTCCGAAACAGGCTCGCTGCGAATTCTGCCGAGTTCATAAAAGAACTCCTTCAGCGAGTCGCCGGTTACCGGTGTCCTGACTTCTGCCGTGGCGCGAAAAGTTCCAGCCGTACGGCGCGCATCGAGGCTTGAATAAGCGCCGTAAGTGTAGCCCTTCTCTTCGCGCAGATTCATGAACAAGCGCGACGAAGCATTGGCGCCCAGCACTGTGTGCATTACCAGCATCGGGAAATAATCGGGACTAGTTCGCGTAATTCCGGAATTGGCGATCACGATATTGGCTTGTGCTGAGCCGGGACGATCAATGAGATAAGCCGAACGAGCCGTTCGTGTCGGCGGAGCAGGAAAGTCATCACCGATAACTGCACCCGGTTGCCAATTACCGAAGAGGTTTTCGATGCGCTGGAGCAGCGAATCGTGATCGACGTCGCCGGCGACCACCAGCACAGCGTTGTTGGGAACAAACTTCGACCGGTGAAATTCGATTAGCTTTTCCCGTGTGGTAGCGTCAATTGCTTCGGGAGTCGGCGCGGTGACTGAATACGGATGCGCGCCAAACATAACTTTGGCCACCATCTCAGTTGCCAGGAACGACGGCTGCGCGCGTTGCTGCTTTAAACTCTCTTTGGTGTTCTGTTTGGTGAGTTCAACTTCATTCGCCGGAAACACGGGCCTCAGCGCCACGTCTGCCAGCAACTCCAGAATTTCGTCACTGAAAGTCGTGAGCGAAGAAGCAGCAACCGTGGTGTAGTCGGAGTTTGCGCCTGCTTGCAGCGTGGCTCCCAGACGCGCAACTTCGTCGGCAATTTCGCGGCTGTTGCGCGACTGGGTGCCTTCGGTCAGCAAACCGGTAAGCATATCGACAAGGCCCGGCAGCTCCGCCGGATCGTGCGCGTCGCCGCTGCGCAAAGCCAGGCGATAACTGACCAGCGGCAAGCGTTGATCTGCCACGACAACCACGAGCAGTCCATTCGACAACGTCGTTTCCGAAGTGGTGGGCAGCTTTATCGGTCGCGGAGGTAACGGCGGCGGTGGTTGTTTGAGAGTTTCCGGTTGTGTGTTCGTCATCAAGTATGCAAAGGACCTGATCCGCGTTCAGTCTGTTGCGGCGAATCGGCCGGTTGTTGGGATTGTTCTGGATGTTTTTCTGCGGCACCCATCACGCCGCCTGCATCGGTTGCCGGTTGGGCGGGCGGGCGGGCCGGAACCTGCGGCGCGGGCGCAGCAGGTTGTTGCCGTTCGCCTGGTGGTTGCGGTGATGCGGCGGCCTCGGTCTGCGTTTCTTCACTCAAAGCCGACGGCACGATGTCCAATACGACGCGGTTGTCAATATCGAGAAAGCGTTCGACGCTGGCTCGGATTTGTTCTGGAGTGATGGACAGGTAATGGTCGAGTTCGGAATCCATCAAGGTTGGGTCGTTATCGTAAAGCCCATATTCCGCAAGTCGTTGGGCTCGATACATAGTCGACTGGCGGCCGCGCACGACATCATTACAAAGTGAGTTGCGCAGTTTCTCCATTTCCTCTGCGGAGGGACCAGAGATTCTAAGCGCTTGAATCTCGGCAAAAATTTGGTCGCGAATGGTCGCGACTTCTTCACCGGGCTTTGGCAGCGCAAAAATGTATAAAGCCGAGGGACCGCGTCTTTCGTCGATGCCGCCCTGAATAGAAACCACTGATTCGTCGCCCTTCACCAGCTTTTGGTAAAGCCGCGAACTGTCTCCTTCAAACAGCAAGTCTGCGGCGAGCGAAAGAGCGTAGAAATCCGGAGTGCGGCGCGGCGGAATTTTCCAACCAAGCACAAAAGCAGGAGCAGGCGCGAGCTGGTCGTAAAACACTTCCTGAGTTCGCGCCACGTCATCTGGTTCGCCGGTGTCCACCGGAGGTGGCCCAGCCTGGCTGGGAATGCCTTCGAAATATTTATTGACGAGCGAAATCGCTTCCTGCTCTTCAAAGTCGCCAACTATCGATAGCACTGCATTATTCGGAGCATAATAAATGCGGAAAAATTCCTGCACGTCTTCGATAGTGGCGGCGTCAAGATCTTCCATCGATCCGATGGTTGAATGTGCATTGGCAGGATTCTTGAAAATCAATTCGTTGATGCGCAAAAAAGCATTCACGTAAGGTTGATTGTCATACCGCAAACGCTTTTCTTCCTGCACGGCATTTCGCTGGTTGTCCAGATTCTCCTGCGTCACTTTGAGCGAGCGCATGCGATCACTTTCAAGCCACAGCGCCAGAGGCAGGTGACTGGCTGGCAGCGTTTCAAAGTAGTTTGTTCGCTCGGTCGAAGTGGTGCCGTTCATCGTGCCGCCGGCATTAAAGATGTATTGGAAGTGCGCGGCCTTGGGCACATTTTCCGAGCCCTGGAACATCATGTGCTCGAAAAGATGCGCAAAGCCTGTGCGCCCTGTCTTCTCGTTGCGCGAGCCAACGTCGTAATAAAGCGCGATGGAAACGACAGGGACCGCGCTGTCAGGAGACAATATGACGCGCAAGCCGTTCTGGAGAGTGAATTGTTTGATTGGTGTCGGTGAAAGCTCGAATCTTTCGGCCACGTTTATCTCGTTTCGTCCGCTAACGTTCGCGTGCTTCGGCCCCTGATGGGGAAGGCCATTGTACTGTTGGGGCGGAACAGGAAACTAATGCGCTCAGGATGGTTTCTCGTTGACCATGCCACGCAACTCGGCCCGCAGGCGCTCGATTTCAGCCAGCTTTTGCTGCACTCGCTCAAAAAGAGCTGACTGCGTTTTGATTCCTTCTTCAACCAGGAAGCCCGCAGCCTCTGCACGGTTACGAAAGATCCCGGCCTGAACCAGTTGCTCGACCTTTTCCTGTGCTATGGGGGAGATTTTGACGGCCACGACGTAATCATCCTTCGCGGAAATAGCGCGTTCAATGGTGCGGCTAATGTCACGTCCGATGGCGCTCAATGATTCCGGGATGCGCGATGCAATGTCTCTGACCGACGAAGCGGCGCGCGATCTATCTTCGGAATCGCCTTCCGTTTCGTCCTCTCTAAGCATTAGGTCGTCGACAGTTTCCGCTGGCTTCTGCTCTTCTTTTTGATAAGGGGCGCTTTGATAAGGATTGCTCATGGTTTGAGAAAAACTCCTTCGACCGCAGGGATTCAAACTTCGCTGGTAATACGTTTTTGATCTTTGCTAAGTTCATTCTAAGGATGCATTCAAAGAGCCGTCAAGTAGCGTCAAAACGAACAACGCTAGTAGTTCAAAATTTGCTCCTGATCTTGATTGGAAATTGCAGGCTCGCGACTCGAGACTGGCGCTCGGTTAGATTCAACTCCATGGAGTGCGCCGGCCCGGCGGGGCTTTGGCCTTAACGGATGCGAACTCGATCTTAATTGGTTGGAGGGTGCTCGGGAGATTGCGCGCTACAGTCTCACGGGCCAAAGCGGCGCCAGGCCGCCGCACTCCAAAAAGTCGCCGCCGGCAAAGCGCTTGCCCGGCGGGTTACCATTCGCTAGTATTTGTCGCGCGCGCGGCGTTGATCTGATCAACGTTCACGCGCTGTCGGATCCAACATTGATTCCAGTAATCCCGAGGCTATTCGCCAGTGAACAAGAAACTCGCATTAAGGCTGACGACACTCGTCCTCGTTATCAGCATCTCCACTTTTAGCTTTGCCCAACAAAAACCGCGGCCTGCATCAACACCAGGCCCAGCCGGGAGAGCAAGTACGTCGTCACCTCGCCGCAATACTCACGCGGCAGACGCAACTCCTATAATCAAAAAGGATTTTGAAGAGGCGCTGCGAGTGATTGAGCGGCATTACGTCGATGGCTCAAAGCTGGATTACAACTCCGTTTTCAAGTCGTCGATCGTCGGCATGCTGCGCTCGCTCGATCCGCATTCGAATTATTACGACCGCGACGAGTATGAGGAGCTGAAGACCGATCAGCGTTCTGAATATTTTGGCATTGGCGCTTCGATCCAGAGTTATTTTTTCAGCGATGATGGCGACACTTTTATCACTGCGACGTTTCAAAACGCACCGGCGGCGCGCGCCGGCCTGCGCTTTGGCGATCGCATCGTCGCGGTTGACGGTGTAAAGATGACTGGCAAGCCTTCGCTTGAAGTGCGCGACAAGATTCGCGGCCCGCGCGGCTCAGTTGTAAAGATAACAATCGAGCGTGCGGCGGACAGGCGATTGCAGACAGTCGAGCTAACGCGCGACGTGGTGCCGCAGCCTTCGATTCCTGATGCTTACATGATCAAGCCCGGCGTTGGCTATGTTGATATGACGCGCGGCTTTAACTATTCAACCACCGAAGAGCTTCAGGATGCGTTGGACCAGCTTCACGCGCGGGGCATGAACTCTCTGGTTCTGGATCTAAGGAACAATCCGGGTGGTTTTCTCGACCAGGCAATTCACGTCGCCGAAGTGTTCTTGCCTAGTGGTGAATTGATCCTGACGCAGAAAGGGCGCAACGGCCTGCGCGACAATACCTACAGATCGGCGAACAATGCGGCTGATCCCGTTCCGCTCGTAATTTTGATCAATGGGAATACGGCATCGGCTTCAGAGATTGTTGCCGGCGCGATGCAGGATCACGATCGCGCCTTGATTGTCGGCGAGACCAGCTTTGGCAAGGGTCTGGTGCAAAGCATCATTCCGCTCGATTATGGCGCTGGACTGACTTTGACTTCTGCCAAGTACTACACGCCTTCGGGCCGTCTGATTCAGCGAGACTACGCGGACAGTGGCTTGTACGACTACTACACTCATGGCGGCTCGAAACGCAATGACAGCTCCACGGCGAAAGTGGTGGGAGCGGAAAAGAAAACGGACAGTGGCCGGCCGGTTTACGGCGGCGGGGGCATTGCTCCCGATGAACCGGTGGATCCAAGAACAATTACCATCGCGCAGCGCCGGCTGGCATCTGGGGTTTTTGCGTTTGCGCGCGAGCTTGTCAACGGGCGCATCCCGGCACCTGCCAATTACCGGGTGCGGGGCGCGATTGACTTTGAGCACGAGCTGAAACCGAACGACTTTGTGGTTACCGATTCGATCGTGCGAGCGTTTAAGGATTTCCTGGTCGCCGATTCCTCATTCAAAACTTTTGCGGCGCTGGTGGATCGTAATCGGGCCTTCGTTGAGATGCAGTTGCGCTTCAACCTGGTCCAGGCCGCCTATGGCCGCGTGCTGGCCGAGCGCGTATTTCTCGCCACCGACGATAAACAGCTGGCCAGGGCGGTCGATGTTTTGCCGCGCGCCCGCGACCTGGCCATGACAGCTACGCATCACACGCAACCCTAAGAAACCGAATACCGAAAAAGAGGACAGGCAAGAATGCCTGTCCTACCCTGTTGCACGCATAAAACTAAGTCTTGCCTCTAAAACCACATTTGTGATATGGTCCACAGTGAACCCGGGTAACCAAATGGCACGAACTTCAAAGTCACTTATCAATACTGCTGAACTGGGACGCGCAATTCGTCGCCGACGCGAGGAGTTGGGGTTGAGCCTGCGCGATGTGGCGGACGAGACCAATGTCTCTGCCTCGACTTTATCTCGCATTGAAAACGGCACTGGAAAACCCGATGCCGATAACATCGCGCGCCTCACCTCCTGGCTCGATGTGCCGCTGGAGAGAATTCTCAAGGGTACACGCGAGGGGCGCGAGGAAACGAAGGCCATCGTTTATTATCCGCACGAGTCAACACCCGAAATCGTCGGGGCCCACCTGCGCGCCGATCGCAACCTGACGGCGGAAACAGCCGATGCCCTTTCTGAATTGTTTCGGGTGGCATATTCTCAATTCAGTCGCAAAGACCAGCCAAAATCAGCACGCAAAAAACGCTAAGTCAACTCGCATTCATTCATCCGCTATAATTCGTTCATGACTACAACGGAGTTGCCGCCCGGCGAAAAGTGGCGGCGATTTGAACTTCAAGCATTGGGATTTCGTGATTTTGCCGGCGTGCGCCCCGATGCCGCACTCGATCCTTTTCGGCTCGCCAAATTCGCAAACTTGCTCGTAGTTGACTTTGATCAGATAAAGAGCTTGAGCGAAAATACGCGCGAGCGCCTGCTCGGCTCAGCATCTGAAGAATGGTCCGGAGGCGCTTGCTCTCACGCGCTGCCTGACGGCCGTCGCATCGTCATACTCAATCCGAAGCATGGACCGGCCCGCACCAATGCCACGTTAATGGAAGAAATCTCGCACGTCTTTTTGGGCCATCAACCGAGCCGTCTCAAGGTGCTGGTCACCAACAGGAGTGGTCGCACAGTTGCACGGGACTACCGCGCTGCTGACGAGGAGGCGGCATACGCGACGGGCGCCGCCGCCCTGGTGCCGTTCGCCCCGCTACGCAAATTTGTTCTTGACGGACAAAAGTCTGCGCAAATTGCCAAACATTTTCGCGTCAGCCGCGAACTCGTCGAATATCGTCTGAAAGTCACTCGCTTGTGGCGGCTATATCAAGCAGCACTTTCCGCTTAGCTGCGAGCCGAGCGGTCAATACCCGTGGCAGTCCAATCAGAATTTCCTGGTTTCACCTTGAACGCTTATAATCGTGCTTTCGTTTTCCTGTCTCACCGCATGATGACTGGCGCTTGAATATATGACCGAAGAAATCAAAGAGCTGCCGTTGCCTGGCCTGACAACTACAGACAAGCTGCGCATGTTGCTCGATATCACAAGGAAAATCAGCCAGTCGCTTGACCTTCAGGAAGTCTTGAATCTCGTGATGGACACGCTGGATTCGTTGATTCCATACGATGCCGCCGGCATTTTCGTGGTTAAGTGTGACGAGGTAAAAGTCGCCGAAGGCGAAGAGCCCTGTGTGTTTCAGGCAGAAGCTGTGCGTGGTTATGACATCGACGAGCTGACAAACCTGCATTTGAAAATTGGTGAGGGTTTGTTGGGCCAGGTGGCGCGGACTGCCCAGCCTGTTAATTCTCCGGACGTGCGCAGCGAGCCGCTTTATATCAATGCAAGAGGTGAGACTCGATCGGAAATGTTAGCGCCGATCATTTCCAACACCGAAGTCATCGGCGTTTTCGACCTCGAAAGCGACGAACTCAATGCCTATTCCGAAGATGATCTTCAGGTATTGATGCTGCTGGCTGCGCAAGTGGCCATCATTATCGAGAAGGTGATGCTGCACGAGCAGTTGATCGAAAAGAAACGTCTTGAAGGTCAGCTTGAAGTCGCGCGCCAGGTGCAGTTGGAATTGCTGCCGGCGAAGGATCCGCGTTTGGCAGGTTACGATATCAGCGCCTACAACTTTCCCACTGAAGAGGTTTCGGGCGACTACTATGATTGGGTGCAGATTTTCGATGACCAGATCGGCCTGGTGATTGCCGATGTGTCGGGCAAAGGCGTTCCCGCGGCCCTGCTGATGGCGTTCCTGCGCGCCAGCCTGCGCGCCGCAACACACATTGGTTATTCGCCGCAGGTCTCGATGGCGAAAGTGAACTATTTGCTTTGGGAATCAATCGAGCGAAACCAGTTTGTTACGGCTTTCTATGGAATCCTCGATGCCACCAACCGGACGCTCGCTTATACAAATGCCGGCCACAACCCGCCGCTGCTGCTCACGGGCGACGGAAAACACCGGTTCATCGAGCGTGGCAGCCTGCCTTTGGGAATGTTCAAAGACACCCGTTACCACGAGTATTACCAAACGATTGAGCCGGGCGAGATGCTTGTGCTCTATACTGACGGCGTTACGGAAGCGCAGAATCGGAAAGACGAAGAGTATGGCCGCGATCGCTTAGCCCGTGCGGTCAAAGCAAACGAGACCCTCAGTGCCCGCGATTTGATCGCAGCCGTACACAAGGAAGTCATTGAATGGACAGACGGAAAGGGCGCAACCGACGACGTAACCTTTTTCGTTATCAAGGCGCTTGAATAATCGGGAGCGACGAGTTATCGGTTAGTGCGCTGTTGAGGAACAATGCGCGTGGTCGCCTCCAGGCGCCAATGGACCGCGATAGTCGCCGAAGTGAAACTCGTTTTCGACACTTGTAAAGGCATAAACGTCGAAACCAAATGCGTCGAGATAATCTGCAACGTCGTCTGGTGAGTGAAGATATACGGCGGGAACGAACCCGGCTTCAGCGCGAATTTCCAACAAGCGCTCGACAACTTCAAGTGGGGCAAAGCATATAACTGGATCTCTGTAGGTTGCCATGTCCGCTGCCTCCCTTTGATTAGCTCGTCCGCTCGAATAGTACCCAGGGATTTGATGTAAGTTTTCAGTTTTAGGTTATCCGTTGGAAAATGTTTTGCATTTGAAGGTTTTTGACGCCGGTTACAGGAGAAAAGTTCGAAATAAAAATGACTGACCCAAATCCCAGCCAAAGCGGCGTCCCTTCACAACTCAACTTCGTCGCCGTGCTGCGGCAGATGCTGAAAACGTCCGACAAAGTCAGTGATCTGATTTTTTCACCGGGCCGGCCACCACAGGTCGAACTCGCAAGCAAGCTCCAGGGTGTGATTGTTCCTGGATTAGAGAAGCTCACGCCTGCGCACACCGCCGCCATCGCTAAACTAATTGTGGGAAACAACGAAAGTGCGAATGAAAGCCTGGAGAAAAACGGGTCTGCCGATCTCTCGTTCAGCGTTCCAGGTGAGGCGCGCTTTCGCGTGAACATCTTCAAGCAACGCGGTACGCATGCGATTGTCATGCGTGTAATTCCCACGAAACCGCCGACCTTTGATGACTTTGACTTACCCCCGCAGCTAAAGGAAATCGTCGATATCAAGAATGGCATCGTGCTGGTGACCGGTCCGACTGGCAGCGGGAAAAGCTCGACCCTGGCCGCGATAATCGATCTGATTAACAACACGCAGTACTACCATATCGTCACCATTGAAGATCCGATCGAGTTTCTGCATAAGCATAAAAACTCGACTATTCACCAGCGGGAACTGCATTCGGATACGCCGAGTTTTTCCATCGCTTTGCGCGCGGCGCTGCGCCAGGCTCCAAAGGTAATACTCGTCGGCGAAATGCGTGACCGGGAAACGATTGAGGTCGCGTTGGAAGCTGCGGAAACGGGCCATCTGGTTCTCTCGACCCTGCACACGATCGATGCCTCCAAGACCGTAGATCGAATCATTGGCGTGTTTCCCAAGAACGAAGAGCGCGTAATTCGCACGCGCATTGCGCAGTCGTTTCGTTACATTGTTTCGCAACGGCTGATGCCTCGAGGCGATGGCAAAGGGCGCGTCGCTGCTATTGAAATCCTTAAATCCACCATGCGCACGCGGGAGTATATCGAAAAGGGAGAATCAGAAGGGAAGTCGCTGATTGATGCGATGGAACAAGGCGATCAGGACGGTATGCAGACATTCGACAGCGTCATCGAACAGATGGTGCGCAATGGCGTACTAACTAAAGAAGGCGCTCTTCCCTACGCGACCAACGCTAATAACTTGCTGCTGCGCCTAACCGACCTCGGTGACCCGGCGGCCGCGCCAGTCCCAGCCGCTCCCAAAGAAGAAGATTCCATGCTCGATTTGATTGAAAGGTAGCGATAAGGGTCTATAATCCCTTTGAAGCTCTGGTCTCTCTCCCCTGAAGTTCAAAATAACGGCCTGAAAATCCGAATTATGTTGTCACTTTCGTTGAAACGTGTATTTGTCGTCGCCCTATTTTTCGTCTTATTGCCATTGCCTGTTTCGGCTGATTCGCCCCAAAGCGAGCCGCCGCAGGGTATTCGGATTGAGTTTGTCGCCGGCAGTCATCTGCGCATTGAAAACCAGTTTGGTGACGTAGACGCGGAAGTTTGGAAGGAAAACTACGTGACTGTTTCGGCAGCCGTCGAAGGAAGCAAACCCCTTGCGCGATCGCCAGTCGTAATCGAAAACCGGAAACAACTGTTGTCGATCAGCATCGTGCGCCGGCCCAACGATCCCGCCGTTGCCATTAAGCTGACCGTCAAGATTCCTGAGAGTGCGCATGCCGAGATTGTTACCGGCAAACATTCGATTTCTTTACGAAGCATGCCATCGTCTGCCTCACTAAGATCGAGCGCCGGTGATATTGGGGTGGAATTTGCAGGGTCGCCCAACGCGGACATTCTTGCTCGATCAGTTACCGGATCAGTCGCGTCAACGCTTCCCGAATTCCGCACCAGCAACGGTCATGTGGTGCAGGCCCGCCTGGGAGCGGGTACGCAAACTCTGCGCGTCAACACGCAAAGTGGTGCGATTTCATTGGCCCTAATAACTGAGCCTGAGGCGTTATCGAAGCCCGCGGTTAGCGCAGACGAGTCGACTTCAGAAACGCCGAGGAAAGCGGCAGGAACGCCTGCGCCGGCTTCAGACACTCAGGAAATTAGCGAAGGCGATATCATTCGCGTCGATTCGCAACTGGTAACGCTCAACATGAGCGTTGTCGATCGAAACACCAGTCGTGGACTGGCCGGACTGACGCAATCTGACTTTCGCCTTTTTGAAAACGGCAGCGAGCAACAGATTCTCGAATTCGAATCGTCATCGGCGCCCTTCGATCTGATGCTCTTGATTGATCTGTCCGGCTCGACACGCGACGTTGTCAGTTTGATCCGCGCTGCGGCCTTGCGCTTCATCAACGCGGCGCGACCGTTCGATCGCATTGGAGTGATCACCTTTGCTGGTCGCCCAACCCCGGTGTCGCCATTGACACTGGATCGGCAGACTTTACGCCAGCGCGTCAATGCCATCGATACCGAAGCAGGTGACACAAAGCTCTACGACGCGACTGACTTTGCCTTGACGCAATTATTGCGGGACACGAAGAACGCGCGGCGCACTGCGGTTGTGCTGATGAGCGATGGCTTGGATGGCAGTATTCCCGGGGTGCAGGGCGATGGATCGAAACTGTCTTACACCGATCTCGTCAATCGAGTTCGCGAGTTTGATGGGGTGCTTTACACCCTGTGGCTCAACACAGAATATGAAGCGTTAAGCCCGCTGGATACCCAACCCGAAGCTTTCGACGCTGGTTATGACCGCATGAAGGAAATGGCAGATTCAGGCGGCGGTGCATTCTATGAGGTTGAACGCCTTGAGGATTTGGCTGGCGCATACGAACGTGTAGTCGCCGATCTCGGTACGGTGTACAGCCTGGCCTACCGCCCTTCTGACAAGACGCGTGACGGGAAGTGGCGCGGCATCCGGGTCGCGGTCAATCGACCGAACGCCGTCGCGCGCGGCAAGCGTGGTTACTATGCGAATTAAGTCTCGCTGGCTACGCGGAAATGCTTGTAAATGATTTGGAGGGGACTATAATGAAAATCCCCCTAAAGGATCGATTTGATCGCCGGCCAGACCAAAGGAAACTATCATGAAAAAAGGTCTTATGTCGTTGATTCCCTTGTTGGTTGCTTCCTTTGTTGTCGCGTTTCCTTTTTCGACGGCGGCGCAAAACCGCGAAAAGTTTGTTATCTCCGCGCACGCTGGGGGCGTTAACGCGGTCACTGGCCGCGCCGCCTTGCGATCCCATGGTACTGGCGATTGGCAACAACTCACCATTACAGAAGATTTGGAGACGGGAGATGTCGTAAGAACTAGCTTGGACGGGCGTGTTGAGGTGCTGCTCAATCCCGGCTCGTATCTTCGTATCGGCGAGAACTCTGAAATTGAGTTGACCGACAATTCTCTTGAAAACCTGGAGATCCGCCTGGTGCGGGGCACGGCGATAGTGGAAGTTACCGGTACCGACGATACTGAACTACTAATCAATATTGCGACGCCCCATACACGCATGGCCATCGTGCGACGCGGACTCTATCGGGTGAACGTTGTTCCCGGCGATGCCACCGAGTTGATCGTTCGCAAAGGACGCGTGTTGCTGGAACCCACGCACACGAAAATCAAAGGCGGCGACAAGGTAATTTTCAGCGACAACTCATTCTCCGTCGCGAAGCTGAAAAAGGGTGAGAAGACGCGAGACGACCTTGAAGCCTGGAGCAAAGGGCGGGCGGAAACATTGACGCAAGCGAACAGCAGGCTTTCTGCTCGGGCGCTGACTACATTAATAGCTTCCTACCGGAGCGATTGGTGGCTATCTAATTTCAGTGGCAGAGCGGGGTTTTGGCTTTATGATTCAGGTGGCGGCTTCTATACGTTTTTCCCATTCTCGTATGGGTGCGGATCTCCATACGGCACGTCCTACGGCAGTTCACTCTACGGAACAATCTATCGCAACCCGTTATTGGGTTGGTCTCCTTCAGGAGGTTCAGGCGGCGCAGGAAGTGGCACAGGGAACGGTGTTGGTAGCGGAGCTGGAGGAGGAAACCCCAACAATGTCCCGCCGCCACCCGCCAACCCCATTTCTGAATCTCCGCGGGCTCGCGATATTCCCACGGCCGGACCGGCTAACGCCCACCGGCCTGATAATCCCTAAAATAAATTAAAGAGGCGAAGTAACTTCAACGGAGAGCCGGCGCAACTCATCATCCACCAGATTCCTTACTTCACTTGGTTTCAAGCCTGAGAGAACCAGCTGAGTCAGCGCTGCCGTTAGCTGGCTGCGCGCGTGATCCCCAATCGGCTCCTTGAGCACTCGAGAGACAACCAAGGCACCGGCACCATGTCGCACCTTCACTAACCCTTCTTTTTGAAGTCGTCGATAGGCAAAAGCGACCGTGTTCAGGTTCACGCCTAGATCGGCAGCCACCTGGCGGACGGGTGGTAAAAAGGTCCCCTGAGAGAGTTCCCCGGTCGCTATCAGGCCCTTAATTTCATCAACAATTTGCTGATAAATTGGCCTCCGGTCTTTTTCGTCTACGGTTATGTACATGAGTGTTTATTGACTGTATACACTAGACACTATGGTTTTGTAAAGGATCAATCATGTATGAGGTGCAAGTTTGTCTGCAAGAACAAGCGCTGAACGACTAATAGCGGCCATGCCGCCGGGCGAAGTGGTATCGCTAATGATGAAAAGGTTTGGTAGGGAAGTAGCGTGTGAAGGCTGGCTTTCCCAAAACTGTGAGGCGGTCGGCACGAGGTTGCCAACCATCCCTAGTTTTCGCCTGGTTGAATCGTAATAGCCTCGCGGGTTGATACTGTCGATTACTTCTACACTGCTGCCCAGTTCAGGAAATGCTGTATGCAAACGGCCCCAGCAGGCCTCGAGCATGAGTTGGTCCTTCGCTTCCGATTCCTCTTCGTTTGTGTGGAATGAAAACCAATCGTCTACATTCGTAAAGGCATGAACTGTTACCGCGCGTTTTCCTGCAGGCCCTCTCACGTCCCAGCCGGGAGCAGCGTTAAAGAACAGCTGGTTATTCTCAGGACAGTAAGTGGCGTCGTCTTGCCAATCAGTCACTGTAAGAAATCGGTCCGAAGTAAGTCCGTCGCCGGCATTATCGTCAAGCGAAAGGAAAAGCAAATATGCACCCCAACCACGGAGTGTTTGCAGTGACTTTCTTATTTCCGGCGGCGTGCGATTGAGTCCGACCAACTTTCCGTAAGTGTCCCACACGGTTAGATTGCTGACGATCGCTTTCGTGCCGGTTATTTTTTCGCCGCTTAATAGGTCGACACCAACGGCGCTGCCTGCTGAGTCGTAAGCCAACCTCAGGACCGGCGAGTTCAACTTGATCGAGCCGCCGCTGGTCCTAATTGATTCCGCCAGTCGTGCCGCCAGCGCCGCGCTACCGCCGCGGATCGCAAACATTCCCTGGCATACTTCGTTCAGCGCGAGAGCTGCCTGCAGGTAGGGCACTTCGTTGCTGTTACCCTGGGCCAGCGTTTGCAGTTGTGCATCAACGAAGCGACGAAAACGTACCGACAGATCCTTGAGATGGGCGGCGACTGAATCGCCTGAAGACGCAAGTATGTTCGCACCGGCCTTGCCTTTGCTGAGCAGCTTATAGACTCGGCTGACTTTCGCTGCCGAAAGTAGACCCGGGCTCTGTTGCAGTAATTGCCGCAGGCTAAGGCCAATGAGATTCAGTTTTCGATAAAAGCCAATTGCGGCTTCGGCGCACTCTGGAAAAACTTCACGCAAGTTCTGCTCAAACCGCTCACCGTCTTTTCCTACGACGACTTCAGAATGATCGGGTAGTCTGAAAACATAACTCGGATCGAGTGGCCGAGTCTCCGGAGGCACAACCGGCAGTTCGGAGAAGATGCGTTGATGGATTTCATCAGGGCCCCATGAAGAATAGAGTCCAAAGCCCTGCTCAAAGGTGAAGCCAAATTTATCAAAGCTCGCCGCG
>WNFS01000160.1_pt1 | contig 48166 bp, 31 predicted proteins | sample 5400141 | NCBI WGS metagenome assembly WNFS01 (sample SAMN13153358, study PRJNA577476) | soil metagenome | isolation source: 60 cm saprolite under Madrone tree | place: USA:California | collected 2016-06-14
CCGAGTGGAGCGCTTCCAGAATGACAAAGACTGCCGGCTCTTCCTTGTCAGCATGAGGGCAGGCGGTCTGGGCTTGAATCTCACCGCCGCCGAGTATGTGTTCATTCTCGATCCTTGGTGGAACCCCGCGGTTGAAGCGCAGGCCGTAGACCGCGCGCATCGCATTGGACAGACGCGGCCCATCTTCACCTATCGACTGATTGCCCGCGACACCGTTGAGGAGAAAGTCCTGGAGTTGCAGAAATCCAAGCGCGACCTTGCCGCCGCAATGATCGGCGCCGAGAACAGCATGATTCGAGACCTACGCCCTGACGACCTGGCATTGCTGCTGTCATAGCGGTGCTCATACAGAACTGGTACTCAGAGTTCAAGAAGAAGTAAGTCGTAAACCACGACCTCCCGGATAAGCCTAGGGAACGGGAAAACGTACCTCCGCCGCGAGATGTTCAACCGCAGTAGATGCTCAAAGAGAGGTTTTGGGGGCAAAATCGCTAAGGCGAGATTCTCACGCATGGTGTGTTCTGGGGCAGGCAGGACTTCGCCGTCCTACCCCTCATTTGAGTGGCCATAAGATGACCAAGGGCAGCCCCCCACGAGTCCAGCAACTAGACTTACGATGATGACGGCCGCTGTGTTTCCGGAGTCGGCAGCAAGCTCTGCCGGCAAGGCGTGGTCAGCGAAATCCCCGCCGCAACCAATTTTGCCAACCGAAAAGTCGTCTGGTTCTTCAGGATTTCTGCAAAGCTTCTTTGCTGGCGGTTGACCCTGTGCAGCCGCTCCCAAAGTGAATAGCAAGAACTACGCGAGACATCCGTATTTGATGTGGTTTTCATGCTGGCATGCCAAGTCCCGATAATCGGACATGGGCCCGTCGTGCCGCGCGTGTAAACGAGCTGGCGACTTTGCGCTACCAGTGAAACTTCGAATCTCCCGGCCCTGCGAACCAAGTCTCGCAGGGATTTTCGCAGCAGAACAGTCGAACCTTACTTCAGAACTTGATCCGGTAGCCGGTCTTTCGCACGGTGATGATGTGACGAGGCGAGGACGGATTCTCCTCAAGCTTGCGGCGCAACTCGGCGATATGTGTGTCTACGGTCCGGCTAACAACCGACGCAGAGTATCCCCAAACTTCCCTCATCATTTGCAGGCGGGAGACCACAGCTCCTCTCGCTCGCAAAAGTGCAAGCAGCAAATCGAGTTCCTTCGGAGCTAATTCGACGGTTTGCGATGCGCGGCGTACGGTGCGCGAAGCGGGGTCAACTTCGATGACGCCAAAGCGATGCACCTTCCTCACATCTCCCGCGGCGGTGCCTTCCCCGTGCATGCGGCGAAGCAACGCCTCGACTCTTGCCAGCAACTCCAGGAGTCCGAACGGCTTTGTCACGTAATCGTCCGCTCCCATCCGCAGCCCTCTAACCTTGTCGGCCTCTTCTCCCTTCGCTGTCAGTAGGAGGACCGGCGTTGCGTGTCCGCCTTGGCGCAATGATCGCAATACACGGAATCCGTCCAATTCCGGCAGCATCAGGTCGAGAATCACGAGGTCGGGATTCACCTTCGCGACTGCCTTCAGGCCAGCCACTCCATCCTCGGCCGTCTCGACTTCGTAGCCTTCGATTTCCAAGTTGTTTCGCAGACCGAACGCCAGATCGCGATTGTCCTCAATCAGCAGGATTCGGCTCAAGGCGATTCCTCCAGCTGCTCCTTACGGGCGCCTTCCTGTCCTTTGGAAAGCGGCAGCTCGACGACAAACTTCGCTCCTTCGCGGTCACCTGTAGTCACTGAACACCGGCCGCCATGACGGGTCACCAAATCCTGTACCACGGATAGACCGATCCCTGTGCCCGCAATCGCTGATTGCCGATCGCGCTCCAGTCTCTGAAATCGGTCGAATATGCGCTTTCGATCGGCCAAAGGAACGCCGGGCCCTTCGTCATCTACGAAGAGACATGCCACGCCGTCACCAGCCTCAAGGCCCACGATAACCTGCTGTTTCTTTCTTCCATACTTCACGGCATTATCCAGAAGGTTGATCACGATCTGCCGCAGAGCGTCGGGGTCCACGTTTGCGATCAGGCCAGAGGACAAACGAACTTCGATCTGAGTTTCACTGCCATTCATGACTGATTCAAAGTCCTCCGCGATTTCCTGAATCAGGGGCGCGAGCTCGCGCTTCTCCTTCGAGAGTGAGTCAATTCCTCTCTCCATTCGGGAGAATTGCAGAACATTTTCTACCAGTTGCGTAAGGCGGCGAGCCTCGCGGTCGATGATTTCGAGCGACCGTCGATGCTCCTCGGTGGAACGGATGCGATCCAGCAACAGGGTTTCCGTAAACATCCGAATCTGCGTCAGCGGTGTCCGAAGCTCGTGAGAGACGCTGGAAACGAACTCGTCCCGCAGTTGCTGGAAAGCCATTTCCCGGCGCAGTTGCAGAATGGCGGTCACGATTAGGCCCGCATTCAATGCCAGGAGCCCGAGAAAGAACGGCAGCCGGGAGCGAGGCAGTCCCCCAATGACGATTTGTCGGGAAATCTGCGGATCGATGGAGGCTTCTACCGTGAAACCTAAGAAGACTCCTTGGTATGTATCACCAAAAGACTTTATGACTGCCAATTTTGGCGCTGACTCTTCTCCCAGCTGGAAGCGTTCCACTCCCCCGTGGTCGCGAATGCTCACATGCAGAAACTCGTTCGTCACTTGTCCGTGACCCAAGGAAGGCGGCACGAGGGGCTGACGGTTCAAAGCGGTTCCAAACCATTGCGTCAGAACCGGGAGGTCAACTTCGAAGCCAGCCTCTATCTCTCGGCCTTGCGGTCCTCGCGTGGAGCCTGCGACAAATGTCCGCGGAGCGCCTCCGATTTGAGCGTTCAAGACTTGATATGCAGTGTCGCTGTGCTGCGAGAAGACTCGTACTAGATTCTCCCTCAGCCAGCCTGCCACTTCGTCAGGAGCCGGCTCATTGAGAAAGCTCAACCGCCCAGTGGATGGATCCACCTCGTAGTAGCCTTTCGCCAAGCCCGAGGCGCGCTTCACGCGCGGATCCTGTGCGGAGAGCAACGTTGCTCTTATCGTTGAAGGCAGCTTTCCCGATGACTGGATTTCGTGGAGCACAGCCGCCACTAGCGGGTAATAGCCGTAATAACCAATCTCCGCACTCGATCTGCGGATGACTTCGTCGGCAACTAGTGAGGAATAGTCGTGGATGACGCTCTCAACAGTGGCCCGCTGCGAAGCATTTGCGTATTGGGCCTGCAGCACGATCAAACTTGCGGTTGCCAGGCTCACCAATAAGAGCAAGACAATCAGGGCTGTCCGAGTCCTTCGGGAGTGCCAGGATAACGAAATTGCCATTCAGAATTGCGAGTATAGCACTCGTGGTATCGGCCATCGGTCTTTGAATGTTGGAATTTACATTTCTTGGACACCTTCCTGACAGATTCCGGACAAAAAATTGAACTTCTCCCCACCACAACTGGCGGACAAATCGCTATCCTTTGCATACTGCATTCAGTCGAGTAGCAAGCGCAGAGGGAGGCGAGCGATGTTCTGCAGATTTCGCATAGCAAGTGTGCCCGCAACAACAGTGATGTTGCTGTCCTTGGCGGCTCTCGCCGCCAAGGCTCAAATGCCCGACAAATTCACCAATTTGCAATACTTTCCGAAAACGATTTCACGTCAAGAGCTCATGGGAAATATGCGCGGATTTTCTTTCAGCTTGGGCGTCCGCTGCCAATTCTGCCATGCGGGAAAAGATGGCAACAAACTCGAACAAATGGATTTTGCATCCGATGAAAAAGACACCAAGAAAACCGCACGCGCCATGTTACGCATGGTCGATGCCATCAACCAGGAATACATCGCCAAGATGGGGCGGACCGCACCCATCCGCGTGGAGTGTGTGACCTGTCACCACCAGCTTAGCATTCCGAAAACCATGAACGCGCTTCTCGCGGAAACGATCGATAAGAAAGATATTCAGGCAGCGATCGCTCTCTATCGCGATCTAAGGAAAAATGGGCTTGGAAACGGCCAATACGACTTCGGAGAAACGTCGCTGAACATTTTGACGGAGAGTTTGCTCAAACAGGATAAGGCCAAGGAAGCCGTGGCCATCATGGAGCTCAACGTCGAAGTCAACACCCCGCCCTCGGGTTGGGCGTACAACCTCTTGGCAATGTCCCACCTGGCAAACAAGCAGGTGGAGAAAGCCAGGGCGGATTACCAGAAGATTCTCGAACTGAATCCCCAGGACGAGTGGGCCAAAAAGCAGCTTGAGCAATTGAACGGCAGCAAGCCATAGATTCGCGACAACTTCCGGCTACACAGAAGTAAATCTGGAGACTACGGTCCAGAACGGGCGATCTCAGAAACTTGCCAGCCATTCGTCGTCTGTCCATAGAAACGAAAGGTGAACAAAGCAGGAGAAATTGATTCGTCCCGTTCCATCGCAATTTGCTGAATTCCTTCGATTAGCACCAGCTCCGACAAGTTCTGATTGGTTGTTCGGCTGTTACCCGAAATGTGGGAGGTTCGAATCCTCCCCGGGGAGCCAAAACTCTTTGGCGTCAAGCAATTTACAGAGTTTGGGTAGGGCATTCGCTCTCGACCGAACCCTGGGTACGTGAAGCGAAAGTCGCGCGTGGAAGTTGTTGAGGGGACAGCACATTTCCCCATTTGGTTCGCGCCCGAATGCTCGGCCAAACCCACGGTTAGATGAGCGCGCCTGCCTGCCGCGCAGAAGGTCGCGAGCTCGAGTCTCGTCGTCCCAGCCATTCCTTCCGAAAGAGTTCCCTTGTCGTGCTTGTTAGCAACACGCTCAGCTAACGCTTTGCCGATTACCGACCGACTCCAGGCGTGGAGCGCCTGGCGAGCGGAGGGTGCGGATATCGCGCATGGGTGGTTGGCCGAACAGACGGCTGTATTCGCGATTGAATTGAGTGGCGCTTTCGTATCCGACTTCAAAGGCGGCACTGGCGGCATCCAGACCATCCATGAGCATGCGTTCGCGAGCTGCCTGCAAGCGAAGTTGCTTTTGATACTGAAGAGGACTCATGGCGGTGAGCGCACGAAAATGGTGGTGCAGTGTCGAGACGCCCATCCCCGCGATGTTGGCGAGATCTTCCACGCGGAGGGGCTTCGCGAAGTTCGCTTTGACCCAGGCGATGGCCTTTGCCGTGCGGTGGCTCTGATCTCCTAGCGTTGCGATTGAACGGAGACGCGCGCCCTCCGGTCCGCGAAGAATTCGGTAGATGATCTCGCGTTGAATCAGGCCGGAAAGAAATGGAATGTCCTGAGGTGAGTTCAGTAGGTCCACAAGCCGGCAGCAAGCATCTAGTAACTCGGGCGTGGTTTCACCGGTGGCCATGCCAGGCTCGTCCGACGGCGCCTCGGGCGCCTGAATCTCTTCGCGGGTCAGGAGTTCGCGGACTGCGGGCATTTCGAGCTTGAGCACGAAGCAGAGATAGGGCACCTGCTCACTTGCCTCGATCACGTTGCAGATGACAGGCAAATCGAGCGAGGTCAGCAGGTATCGCGACTGGTCGAAGATGAAGTTGGTTCCGCCGAGGTTTGCTTGCTTGCGGCCTTGCGCGACGACGGCGAGGCTGGGCTCGTAGGTAGCGGAGGCGGGCGCTGTAGGAGCGGTCCGGCGGCTCAACAGCAAGCCGGGAACGTCGGTGATCAGTCTCTCTCTGGACCCAACGAAAAAGGCAATCTCACGAGCCAGCTCTTTGAGTAATTCCTGGGCTCGGTCCTGCGGCGGAGTAAGGTCTTTGCTGAGGTTTTTCATGAGTTCCCGTCCTTGTGCCTAGCCTTAAGATAGCCGCGCTGCTCCGGGAACGCCAACGATTTTTCAAATAACAAGAGGAATAGGCAATAAATCGGAAGGATCGGGCTACCGCTGCGGTGGCGTTTAATCCTAACCTCGGACACAGAGAAACGGTTAAGGGAGGCAACCATGGAAACGCGCAAACTTGGAAAAAGCGGCTTGGGAGTCTCAGCTCTTGGGCTGGGCTGTATGGGTCTGAGTTTCGGCTACGGGCCGGCGGTGGACAAGAAGGAAGGAATCACGCTGATTCGAGCGGCAGTCGAACGCGGCGTCACATTCTTCGATACTGCGGAAGTCTATGGCCCGTTCACGAACGAAGAACTGGTAGGTGAAGCGCTCGCGCCGTTTCGTGACGGAGTGAAAATTGCGACGAAGTTCGGATTCAAAATTGATCCGAGCACTGGCAAGCAGGCCGGGTTGGACAGTCGGCCGGAGCACATCAAAGAAGTCGCGGAGGCCTCGCTGAGGCGACTCAAGACGGATGTAATAGATCTGTTCTATCAGCACCGCGTGGACCCGAACCTGCCGATTGAAGAGGTGGCGGGAGCGGTGAAGGAATTAATTCAGCAAGGCAAGGTGAAGCACTTCGGACTTTCGGAAGCGGGAGTGCAAACGATCCGTCGCGCGCACGCGGTTCAGCCTGTGACTGCGCTACAAAGCGAATATTCGTTGTGGTGGAGAGAACCTGAAGCGGAAGTGATACCGACGCTGGAAGAGCTCGGGATTGGGTTGGTGCCATTCAGTCCGCTGGGGAAAGGCTTCCTTACCGGGAAGATCGACGAGAAGACTACGTTCGACAGTTCCGATTTTCGCAACATCGTGCCGCGTTTCTCGCCCGAGGCGCGGAAAGCAAATCAGGCGGTAGTGGATCTGCTGGGCAGAATTGCGGAACAGAAGGAGGCGACACCGGCGCAGATCGCGCTGGCATGGCTGCTGGCGCAGCAGCCATGGATAGTTCCGATTCCCGGCACAACCAAGGTATCGCGGCTGGAGGAGAACCTTGGGGCAGTAAACATCAAACTCACAGCAGGCGATTTGCGCGAAATCGAGAGTGCGGCTTCGAAAATCAAGGTTGAGGGTGCGCGGTATCCGGAGCACCTGCAGAAAATGGTTGGCCGGTGAGCGGCTTACCCACGACTAAGTCTCGAACCGAACCAAGGGCCAAAAAATTGAGAGAATTCATGTACAAAGCAAAAGCGTATTCGGCTGCAAGTGCGAGACCAACTCTTGCATCGGCCACAATCCCGCGGCGTGGAGATTGAACTCCCTATAGCGGTTTGTTTCCTTATCATTCAGTACCTCGGAATTATTGGCAGCAGTTCGCGTTGGGTGCACTGGGGTGCAATTACGGTCGATCTTGCTGGGTGTCGCAGGACTCCTCGCGCGTTGTGGTTTGACTTTGCGAGAACGGTAATCGTAGAACCCACGCAAACGTAATCCTGATTTCTCCATCCGTTCCAGACGCGGAGGCGCTATCGTGGAGCAGTCTGATATAGCGTCCGGGCAATTGGTCTTTGTGAAGTGTCAGACGCGAAAACGGCAGAAGATGTTGCGGGCCCCTTTGTTTCGAGTTCGACAACCACAACGAATGTCGTACTCTAGTGAGTGCAGGCGGAAGCAAATGAGCCAATCTCTACATCAGGGCGACCAACGCAGAAATGACCTCTTGCGTACCACAAAACGAGTAGTCATTAAGTTGGGAACCAGCACGGTCACGGGCTCCCAGGGCGAGCTCTCCTTGGAACGGATCGAACCGCTTGTGCGCGCAATCGCCACCCTCCAAACGAACCGCCGCCAAGTCGTCCTGGTGTCGTCCGGCGCCGTCGGACTCGGCCGGGGATGGCTCGGACTCCACCCATCTCGCCTGAAAGACATGGTAACCAAGCAGGCTTGCGCCGCCGTTGGTCAAAGCTTGTTAATGGAAGCATATAAGAGGCTGTTTGGTGCGTACGACGTAAAGATTGCTCAAGTGTTGCTGACCGAAGAAGATTTCAGCAACTGGCAGCGTTATTCAAACCTGCGCCGAACGATGGAAAAACTGATTGGATTTGGGGTTTTGCCCATCGTCAACGAAAACGACACAGTGTCGACAGCGGAACTTGAAACCGTTGGCGACAGTCCTCGTTCGGTAGCTTTCAGTGATAATGACCGGCTGGCCGCACTTGTCATGAGTGGCTTGGAAGCAGATGCGCTCATTCTTCTCACGAATGTCGATGGTCTCTTGGGTACACAGGGTTCTACGAAACACACACGCTCAGGATTGGGAAGTCGCACACAAGTGATCCCGCTGATTTCGAAGGTGACACCAGAGTTGCGAGCTCTCGCGAGCGGGCCTTCGCATTCCGGGCGGGGCGGCATGCGGACGAAGCTTGAAGCGGCCGAAATTGCCATGAATTGTGGTGGTGTGGCCGTGATCGCCAATGGTAGTCGGGCAGAAACACTTCCCCGCATCTTTGCGGGAGAATCCGAAGGGACTGTTTTTCTGCCTTCCAGCCGAATGAAGGGCAAACGCCGCTGGCTTGCCTACGCGGCCGGGGTCCGTGGCCGAGTGGTCGTTGACGCGGGGGCGCAGCGTGCCATAACGTGCGGCAAGGCCAGTTTGCTCTCATCGGGTGTCGTTCGCGTTGAAAAGCAATTTGGTCCGATGGATGTAGTAAGCATCGCGGACGTCGAGGGCCACGAATTTGCAAGAGGGATTGCCAACTGCGCTAGCGAGGCGGCAGCGACTGCTCGTATCCTCTTCACTCGCGACAACATCGTTCTCCTGGAGCGCGAAGCTTGAGCGAGACGCTTAGCACGAGACCACTCGCTGATGTCGCTTCCATTGCGCGCTCTGCGAGGGAGGCCTCCCGAAAACTTGCACTCCTCTCGGGCGAAACCCGAAACGCCGCTCTCCTGACGATTGCGGACGCACTCGAAGGAAATGGCGGGCCGGTTCTAGCGGCCAATGCAAAGGACTGCGCCGCCGCGGAGACGCTCGCCTCTACAGGAGAGATGACGCCCGCCATGCTTTCACGGCTGCGGATCAACGAGAGTGGCATCGCCGAGATGGCCGCCCGCATCCGAGAGGTCGCAAATCTGCCTGACCCCCTGGGAAAACGGCTGGCAGCCACCGAGCTCGACCAAGGCTTGATCTTGCACAAAGAATCCTGCGCGCTTGGTGTGATTGCGGTGGTATTTGAATCTCGGCCCGATGTCGTTCCGCAAGTCGCTTCGCTGGCGCTCAAGTCCGGCAACGCGGTTCTGCTCAAAGGTGGCGCCGAAGCCGCAAATAGCAACGAAAGCATTGTAGCTGTCTGGAGAGAGGCGCTTTGCAGGTTTCCCGATGTACCTCAGGAGTCCATCCACCTACTGCAATCTCGCTCGGATGTGCTGGAACTCTTGCGTCTCCGGGGTGAAGTCGATCTGTTGATCCCGCGCGGTTCGAAGGAGTTCGTTGCCTTCATGGAACAGAATAGCCGTATCCCTGTCGTGGGCCACGGTGAGGGAATCTGTCATGTGTTCGTCGATCGCGCTGCGGATCTGAACAGAGCCGTGACAGTCACGTTAGACTCTAAGGTTCAGTACCCTGCGGCTTGCAACTCCGTCGAAACTCTTCTTGTGCACAAGGATGTTGCCGCCGCATTCCTGCCTAGAGTAGTCGCAGAATTAAATAGAGCAAATGTGGAAGTTCGTGGCTGTCCTCGTGTTCGGGCATTGCTTCCGGAGGCCAAACTGGTCCCTGCGATCGAAAAGGATTGGTCAACCGAGTACTCCGACCTCATCCTCTCGGTGAAGATTGTGGATACGGTGGAACAGGCGCTGGAACACATTCAAAGGTACGGCTCGAAGCACACTGAATGCATTGTTACGGAAGACCAAGCTGTCGCTGAGCGCTTTTTGCAGGAAGTCGACGCCGCCGGCGTATTCCACAATGCTTCGACACGTTTTGCGGATGGCTACCGTTACGGCCTCGGCGCAGAGTTGGGGATAAGCAACGGCAAACTACATGCGCGAGGTCCGATGGGCATTGAAGGACTAACCACCTACAAGTACAAGCTCCGCGGGAACGGGCACATCGCCGCCGAGTACAGCAGCGGCGTCCGACATTTCACACACAAACCTCTCGGATAAGAGAAATAGCCTGCCCTCAGCGCCGGGCGAAGTTCAGAGTCCTGGCGTTCTACGATTTGGCGGACAGGCGGTGCACTAGAGCCTCCCCTCTTGCGTTTCCGGATCGCGGGGCAGATTCAAGTACTGCGCCTCCATCGAACACCCTCACGCGCCCAGTCTATCGCATCGGAGCATCGCTTCGCTCATGGCCCTCTTGTCGTCCTCCATGAGCGCGAGCTCCATTTCCCCATAATGGCCCTCTGCGAAGTTCAATCTCCGAGTACTTTGGATTCTCGTGTGCCGCCGTTGTGTACTTGACGAATAAGATCACGTCAAAGCTGTGTGGAGACACGAGACCGAAATATGCCTCAGGCGCACTATCGCTGTAAATCGCCCCGATACTTCTCATTGGTTGTGGGGTATTCAACCACTCGGCAACCGCTCCGCTCGATGGCGCGGCACGCAGATCAACGGCAAACAGAGGAATTCCCGCGGCCGCCAGGGCGGCATCCAGCGAACCCGGAATTGCTGGACCTACGGTGAATTGCCGAAGCCCTTTGCCTCTCTGCAGCGCTTGAAAAGAACCCTGGTCAAAAGAAAACCCACACACCACCATTTTCTCCCCGTAAGTCTTCCGTAGGACCGTGCCCATGGACTGGCCGTCTCCCAGCGGCGCCGTGGACACATGTCCGTTGTGTGCCCATAGCATGATTTTTGACTCCGGTCCCTCCTGGTCAAGAATCCATTCTACGTTCGCCGCCATTGCCTGGTCGCGAGGCGAAAAATTGCCCGACCGGTCCACTGAATGCATTTCCACAGCCTGTCGCACGATCTCCAAATTGTGTCGAGCCAATGTCCATTCTTTCAGCGAGGATGCCTCCACGTACACTTTCTTCCGAAGTTCCAGCCACGCCAACAAGGATTCAATCATCTCCCCGGTCTTCTGCCAGAAGTACCTCGATTTGCTTGCAGATTCGCGTTCCCGGTCTGCATCACTCAAAGGAGCAAGTACCGTCGAGGCCACTTTGGCTTCTCCGGGGTCAACCTTTTCCAGGTACCTCTCCGCATTTCTCACTGCCACGTGCGCCACCTGCATGTCGAACCCAAAAAACTTTACCTTGTTCGTATGCTTCGGATCTTGGTTGTACTTGCGCATCCAGCGGATCATGTCCAGCACTTCATCCGTGTTCCAGGTCCAAAAATACAAACTGTCGAGCGCCTCCGTAGCATCACCGGTACCGTTCAACACATAATCGTTGATCGCCAGGGATTCCGGCCAGTTCGCCTCAATTCCGAAAACCGTGAAGCCTTTTTTTTCGACGAGAAACTCCAGCATGCGGTGCTTCAGTTGGAAGAATTCCCGAGTGCCATGCGTCGCCTCTCCCATGGCGACTATGCGCGCATTCCCAATGGTTGACTCCATCCGGCGCAGGTCCTCCCACCCGCTCTCGGGACTCGTGCTGTCCAGAGGTATTGCAGCGCTCTTAAACCACGACGTGACTTCGCTTGGAACGGAAATCGAAGAGGGAGATTTAGTCGCTTGGCCCGGCAGGGTCGGACAAACAACCAGTTCGAGAACAAGACTCCCGAGTGCCAAATAGCGCCTTATCGAAACGTCTTGGGCCATTCTTCTCTCCGCCACGCAGCATCAATTCTAGAACAAGTGAGCCGTTGGCAAGGAGGGGAGTTTTTCCCAGCCGCGGTTGGCCAAAATTTCAACCAGGACCGAAGCACCGTTTTGAAAGTGAGTTATGAGTCCGCTGCAGGGGCCAAGCTGCGATCCAAATAACACCCCGGCTGTCACAAGAATGTCGCGCTAATTCCGGTAAGTGTCATGAGAGACGGCAGGACCATGCGTAGCGACTTCTAGAGCTGGTCAAGTTGCAGCGACTCGTTCTCATTTTTCCGTATCGGTGTGCCAGCCAGGATTGGTCCACTGTCCATTGCGTAAAGCGAAAATCTCGGCGACGCGCCCGGAGGTAACCGATCGCTTGCCCTCTAGTTCGGTTTCATACAGATACTGACTGTAGATGACTGCAACATCACCGAAGCGCTGAATTTCGGTGCGCGGGAACTCGAGACGTATCAGTCTCCCACCTGCAGCCTGAAACTTGGCGGCGGACTGAAGAATGTCCGCCTGGTTCTTCCACTTCTCTTCCCCGGAGCTAATGACAATCGTGTCCGGTGGGACCGATGCTGTGAGAGATTTTGTATCATTGGCGAACCAGGCGCGCCAAACCGCCTCGCGCACCTTGAGGAGCTTTGCTCGGTCGTCCGGGCTTGCCGCCAGACCCGACAGGAGCAGCATGGTCAGCGCACCAGCCATTGCTAGGGTCGTTGAAACTACGCGACGCATATTTCCTCCCGAAAATTCATAGATAAACTCAACCAAGTAAGGTGCAGGACGCCACACCTATCGGGACGCTGCCAACCGTCAGGAGCCGTGAAGTACCGCTGCGAGCGCCAGGAGAAGGCGTTCATGAATTTGCCACGGACTTGCGGCTCTGGTACAGCGCCAGCAATACCGCTCCTGCGGATGCTGAAAAAACTGAATAGTCCAGCGGGGACTTGATCCCGAAGGAAATGGCCATAGCCGTGCCGAACAGGAAAAGTAGTGCTGCGGCGCCGAAGGCCAACCGGCGGGGCCAGAGACCGTTGGTTTTCAGCCGCCCGCCGAGACCGACGGTGCTACACGCCTGCCGCCACCACGTTACCTGGAGGCGCACTCCGCGCTTCGGGATCGGCGAGCCCCTCTCGGAACCGTAAGTGCCGGATGCGCGTCAATTCGACCAGAGGTCGCCACACGGCGTGTACCAAGTGATGCTTGATGAGCAAGTGCCAGAACCTGTTGGAACGCTTGTACAGATACGACATCGCCAAATACGGTCCAGCCGCGCGCCAATCCTCGGGCCGACGTCGCCAAATCGAGGCGTGGGAGAAGAGCCGCTCGTAGATCCACGCGTAACCTTGCTCCAGTTCCTCCGGGGACATGTGCTTTGGACGGAACACGGCATGCGCCGTATCGTAAAGAGTCCAGTCGCGGTGCAGCAATCGCCCTTCCGCCTCCATTTGCTTGAAAAGTGGGGTCGCCGGATACGGCGTCAGAATGTGAAACGTTGAGCATTCCAGGCGGTTCTCCTCGACCCATCCGGCCGTGCGTGCGAAAACATCCTTGCGGTCGTGATCAAATCCCAGCACGAACGAACCGTTCACTTGGATTCCATTCTCGTGGAGCATGCTCACGCGGCGCGCGTAATCGGCCGTCTTCGGCGTTTTCTTCCGTGCATCGGTGAGGTTTTCATCCGTCAGTGACTCGAAGCCGACGAATACGCCCGTACAGCCTGCAAGCGCCATGGTTCGGATTAGACCGGGATCGTCGGTGACATCGATCGAGACTGCGGCACTCCAGATCTTGTTCAGCGGTCTCAGCGCATGACACAGCTTGCGGAGATACTCCCTGTTCGAGCCCAGGTTATTGTCGATGAAGACGCCGTACGGTTGGTCATCCGCTGCAAACTCCCCAGCTATTTGCTGGGGATCTCGCATTCGATACGGCATGCGCAAGCCATCAGTTGCCAGGTAGCAGAACCCACACCGATTGTGACAACCACGCGTAGCAATCAGACTGGTGGTCGTCAAAAAACTCTGTCGCGGTAGAATAGATCGCCTTGGCGCCGGATCCTCGCGATAGTTGTTTTCATAGGTTGCCACGTATTTTGACTGCAGCTGGCGCGACTCCACATCAGCCACGATGCGCGGCCACAGCTGCACTCCATCGCCTACGGCGAGCGCGTCTGCGTGTGGTGCGCACTCTTCGGGACACGACAGCACGTGCAGTCCTCCCAGGATGACCTTACTTCCGCGGCTTCGGTACCAGTGCGCAAGCTCGAAAGCGCGCCTTGCGAAGGTCAGGTGGACCGTAATCCCCACTAGCTCCGGCATGGGCCGAAAGGGCGGCCGGCCGTCAAGCAGGTTTTCGTCCCAATATCGAACTTCCCAGTCTTCGGGTGTCGTCGCCGCGAAGCTGGTCAGAGCCAGTGTGGGAGTAAGCATGTGTTTCCCGAAGCTCGCGTTCGGGTCTTTCGGATAGAAGGGATTAATCAGCAGCGCGTACCGGCGCTGCAACGGTCCTGCCCGGCTGGCGGGATCAAGGAGCGGCGGCCGGGTCATCTCGGGAGGACTCCAATGGTGTCGCGGGGGTCTTACAAAGGGCTCAGCAGGTACTCTCATGAAATCAAGTTTATTATACAAAGTACTTTATGTCAAGGACGGACGACCACCCCCCGTTAGGGATCGCGGCGCGGGAGGACAAGATCGTCCACCGCGCCGTGCTGACGGTCCTCATCAGACTCACAAAGAGGACTTTCTGGGGTTCTCCCCCTATGGGTTGCCACCCGGGACGCAGGCAGGATGCGCTAAATGCGCTCCGGGCAGGAATCAGGAAGGTAGCAGCGCTTCGAACTTCATGCCTGCTAATCTATTGAAACCAGCGAAAAACTCAATATTTACACCGAACTTGCATACGAAATGAATATCTTGAAGAAATTCGTCCCTCCACGCGAAAATGACCAGCGCGCGAATCATGATTAATCTTGACTAACGAAGACGAAGCCAACAGCAGTGCGTGTTTTTCCAGCTTTTGGGTTCGTCTCTGGTCAAGACCTCGAGCAGAAAAAAACCGACCTAAACTCGTGAGGGCAAAGCAGCACATACTGAGTTTCAACTTCTTGAGTGTCGCTGATTTCAAAGGCATTCGCACCAGACGGCGTTTTCGCTAGAGACGGGATGAATAGAACGAGCTGATTGCGCATCGTAGAATCCTAGCAGGACGGCGAATCTGAGGAATCATAGGCCGAAGTAACAACTCGCCAAAGACAGGTCTTGAGCGGTGGCGGCCGGATCGCGTCTAGCTGGTTCGACCTCACCTGCCACGCCCAAGACCTGCCCAATCTTCCAGGTTCAGACCTAGCCAATCGGCGGATGTAGCCGGATACGCCTCTGTGGAATCTTCTTCATGGAGGATAGAACATGTCTAAAGAACTCATCGAGCTTTCAAACGCCCTGGCGCAAGCCACGGATCGTGCTGCCTCTAGCGTGGTGGCCATTCACACGGAGAGACGCGGCTCTTCCAGCGGCGTCGTGTGGCGTCGCGGAGTGATCGTCACGTCCGAACACGCGCTGCGCCGCGATGAAGAAATTCACGTGACGCTACCGAATGGCCGCATCGTGTCAGCAATTCTTGCTGGCCGCGATCCCTCAACAGATATCGCGGTCCTGAAATGTGCCGAGGCCGATAACGCGGTGCCAGAATTCGGCGATGTGGCCACGCTGAAACCGGGTAGCCTGGCGCTCGTGGTGGGCCGCACGCGTGCAAGTGGGCCTGTAGCTGCCCTCGGAGTCGTCAGCCTTGTTGCGCCGGACCGCCGCACTTGGACCGGCGCGTCGCTCGCTCCCTACATCCGGCTCGACGTCGGGCTGCAGCCCACCGCCATAGGTGGCGCGGTCATCGATGCGCACGGTGCTGCGGTCGGCCTAGCGACGCCGCGCTTTGCGCGTTTCGGCGCGATTGCAGTTCCTGCCTCGGCCATAAGTAAGACCACGGACACGCTTCTCAAAAAGGGGCGCATACCACGTGGATATCTTGGCGTCGGTTTGCAGCCGGTGAGCTTACCCGGTGCTCTTCGAGAAACGTTGCAGCGGAACGAGCAGACCGCCGCGATCGTTCTGGAAGTACACCCCGGCGGCCCCGCAGACAATGCTGGCATCGTCATCGGCGACATTCTCGTCTCAATCGGTGGCCACCCAATCACTCGACTCGAAGACGTTCAGTCTGTTCTGGCCGGGGACGCAATCGGCAAATCACTCTCGCTCCAAATCGTTCGTGGCGGCTCCGTCCAAGAAAGGACCATGGTAGTCGGGGAACGCCCGCATGGAGGCGAATGAGATGGCGGTCACGGGATTCGGCGAAATCGCAGAGAAACTCCGTCGCTCGACAGTGGTGCTTCACGCCAGGGGTCGCGGCAGCGGCTCCGGCGTGATCTGGTCGAGCGACGGCACCATCGTCACAAACGCCCATGTGGTGCGGAGTGCACAGGTTAGCCTTCAACTTTGGGACGGACGCGAGTTTGATGCCACGGTCGCGACATGCGATCCTCGCCGAGACCTCGCCGTACTTCGCATCGATGCGACGAACCTCCCCTTCGCTCTCGTCGCCGACTCAGCCCAGGTTCGCCCCGGCGAACTCGCCATGGCCATCGGAAATCCCTTGGGTTTCGTTGGCGCCCTGACAACCGGGGTGATCCATGCAGTCGGGCCGCTTCACGGCCTCGGCTCACGATCGTGGGTGCAGGCGGACGTCCGCCTGGCTCCTGGCAATTCCGGTGGGCCACTCGCCGATGCCCGCGGCCGGGTCATTGGAATCAACACCATGGTCGCGGGACGCCTCGCGCTTGCCATTCCCAGTGATGTGGTTCGAAATTTTCTTTCCGCTGGCCCATCAGACGCTTGGCTTGGCGTGACCGTTCGTCCAGTGCGAGTTCCCCGATCCAATGCGGCTCGCGGCAGCAGCCACACCTTTGGTTTGATGGTCCTCGAAGTGGAGCCCCGCAGTCCGGCTTCTTCTGCTTCTCTTTTGCCGGGCGACATTTTGCTGGGCACCGAACAAAAAGCCTTCACATTGCTTGAGGACCTCTGGCAAGTCCTCGAAGGCAGCGCTCCGCGACTCGTGAGGCTCGAATTTCTGCGCGAAGACTACTCGCGAGTCCGTTGCGTAACCGTTCAGTTAGGTGTTCTGAACGCGTCGAGGAGTTTCGCGGCAGCGTGATTCGCGTGTTCATCGTCGGCGCTTTGCCGCTGGCTCGTGCAGGCCTGCAGAGTCTGCTCCCGACCCGGGATGTCGAAGTAGTCGGCAGCGCCCCAAACTTCGAATCGCTCGCCGGTCAATGGCCGGACGTGGAAGCTGAGATCGTTCTCGTTGAGGCATCCGGCGAACAGTTCGAAGCGTTGATGGATTCTCTTGTCGCGTCCGAACTTGCTTCCGAAACCAGCATCGTGGTTCTCTCGGACCATGCTGAGCCCACCTGGCCCGCTGAAGCGCTGCGAGCAGGCGTCCGTGCTGTATTGCCCAGCGATATATCATCAGAGCAACTCGTCGCTGCTCTCGAGGCCGCGGCGGCAGGACTTATTGTCATGCATCCTACGGAAGTCAGCGCCACGTTTCCGGCGGCAGCGCCAGCCTCGCACCCACTCGCAGAACTCACCGAGCCCCTTACCCCTCGCGAAAGCGAAGTGCTTGAAATGCTCGCGAATGGCCTAACCAACAAGGAAATCGCCGCGCGGCTGGTAATCTCTGAGCACACCGCCAAATTTCACGTGGCGTCGATCCTCGGCAAACTCGGCGCTGAAACCCGCACCGAAGCTGTCACTCTCGGCATTCGTCGCGGGCTTGTCCTTCTCTAACGTGAGATTTTGGTCAAGCACCTAGCAAGAATTAGGTTTAAGATTCGGCCGCCCTACCGGGGGCGATCCGCCAAACATCTCGACGGTCCCGAGTATGTAAGGCTAATCCCCACAAATGGGGACAAATCGCCAAATAACATTTGAGTAGAGAAGGAGAGAAGTATTAACACGTTTCGTGGCAGCCGCGCGTTGGCGTGCCGAAGCTAGGATATTTGAAGCGCTAACACAACAACTTCCGTTTGAACCCTGCTGTTCCGGGGCCACGGTTGGCGCAAAAAGATGATAGAACATCGGGCCCCACGATACCACGTCCGAGTCATGTTCTACGCTCCTCTCCAACCAGGCACTTTGTCATCCAGTGGTTGCAGGAAGCTCCATTCACGCCGCGTCTCCGGGCCAACCCTTCACGTGGACTTCAATTTCTCTTCGACATACAGCGAGAGCTCAATCATGCGCTCGGCCACCTGTTCGACCGGCAGACCCGCAAAGTTCTTGAGCACCAACTCCTTGACATAGAGCCGCACGAGATAACGCAGCTGGAGCGCGCGACTGCGCGTGGCGAAAACAAAATCGCGATGCCCGTTATTCACGACGATCAGGTTGCGCTCGGCATCGAACCGCGAGCGCCACAGTTCCCCGGCGGCCCGTTCAAAGGTGTAGCCCGGTAAGCCGCGCGCATTGACAACAGTTGGACCGATAGCTACATCAAGGCTGTCGGTGACGGTGATCAACGCCTCGGCACTGCAGCGCATGTCACCCTGTGAGACGGCGACGGACAAACGTACGAGAACGGGCGATGAGGGAGCCTCGAAGCTCACTTCTTGATCGGACGTGGACAAGAGCGTGCCACCCCCTTCGACGATCTCCCAGGAAAATGTCAAGTCCTGCTCGACTCGCCGGTGTGAACGATCCCTGGGCAGCGCGCGAAGGCGTCGGCTTTGGCTCACTGCCAATGTGCTTGCCGCTGGCGAAACCACCACGGTGTGCAAAGGCCCAGCATAGTCGAAGAATTGGCGCTGGGTAGTTTCGCCTCCGCTTGCTTCCGGAAGGCCCGCCACTTCCTCTGCGCCTGAGGCCTCCGCACTTCGCTCCGGTGACCCGCCGGCACCGGCAGCTTGCGGCGAGCGGGACTGGATGTCGAACCAGTCGTATTCCTCGCGCGGCAAGACCAGCATGGCCTCGCGAAACGCACGTTGGATGGAACGTAGGGACTCCCGGCTTGCCTGTTCTTCCTCGGCCCGGCGCTGTGCGTCGATGAGGCCATTGAGGTGCCCTTCCAGCGGCACTAGAGCTTCTACGAAGGCCCCATATCGTTCATCGTGGACGATCCCGGAACGCGTGCCGGGTGTGAGGTTAAGGTAGGGCACGTCAATCAGGCCCTGCAGGTAACGAGAACTCCACGGCGAGTGCTCCAAACCGGGCAGCGATCCGATATCCGCGATCACCCGGGTGCCATCTCTGGTAAGGGCGACCCGGCAGTCCTCGGCCGGTTCCGTGAGATACAGTTCGGCATACGCCTCGCCGAATGGCGACCGAACCGTGGGCAGCTGGTGGAGCAAGCGGCCTTCGAACTGTCGCGGCTCGACCTGGTACTGCTTGCGCGCAAGTTTATCGATCACCGTTACACGAACCTGCGTATTGCGAATACGATCGCGCAGCTCCGAGGCCAGATACCACTGGATCTTCTCGCCGCTCAATCCGCGGATGCCCTCGAGCAAGGGCCCGATCTTCAGTTCGGTGCCCCGCTCGGCAAAGAGCACCCGTCGAAGCTTTACGATGTAGCGCGGATCCCCTTTACTCATAACCATCTGATAGACTCGCTGATCGGCACCAGAAGAAGTCATCGTGAGCGTGTCGCCCACGGTCCAGAAGCTCAAAAGACCGATACCAAATTCCCCCTGTACGCCGTCTCCGGCGCCGTCTGCTTTCAGGCGTCGCTTGACTGAGTCGCAGATATGGGTTGCGACGTACTTGAAGTCAGGCAACCCGTTCGGATCGCGCGGGATGCCGTCGCCATCGTCCTTGACCGTTAGATAGTGCTCGCCTTGCTCGCGGCCACGCGTGATGGCAATGGTCTTGGCATGCGCATCGATGCTGTTCTCGACCAACTCCGCGATGGCCTTGAGCGGATTGCTTTGCGAGAGTGCGATGATGCGGATCGCATTCCAATCATCGCCGATCCGCAATTTACCGCTCTCTGATTCCTTCGACTTGGCCACGCTCGTCTTCGCCACAGTGATATTGAACTCCACGGGTTGAGTGCAAGGCAGGGATGATCTGCCGTCAACCACCACTATATCGAGGGCCTTGGCCGCCGAGCAAGAGCGGCTCTAGAGCACCGGAGAGCAACTAAATAAAGTGTGCTCTAGTTCAGATAGGGTGACTTCGCCGTTCGTCGATTGCCTCCCGGGTGATCTCTACCACCTGCCCGACACTCGGGGGTTCCGGATCTGACGTGTATTTTGGACCACCCTACTGCGTAGCGGGGGTGATCTTCTCAACGTGAAGCGTCTTCTTCGCGGAATCGAATTTGCCCTCCAGCACCACATGCGCAGCAGGGAAGTTCCTAACGGCTTCGGAGTTTTCGACTATCCAGATTCCTTGATTATCATCTGCTACAAAGACGGCTCGTTGGGGTTTCCATTCCGGGTGCCCCACCGAAGCGCCTCCACGCCAGCATTTCTGCACGCAATCCGCGCCGCCAGCCTTCGTGTGTTTGGCCCCACAACCCTCGTCGCTGATCCAGCCGGCCCGAGATGCGTGCTCTTGCTGCGCCGAAAGCGAGCCGAGGGCCACTAGACCGCAAACGAGCAAGAAAACAAAAACAATCCGGCCCCTGGTCATGCTTCCTCCCTCTGCCCCGCCACACTTGTCAAAAGTCCAGAGATTTAGAACGTTTACCACAAATGCGGATAATTGTTAACCTCGCCCTTCCAAGTCAAGCTTAAGGTTGTGCCCGATCAACGTTTGAGGAGATGAGAACTCAGCGACCCTCGACGAAATCACGCTTCCTCGAACCGGACTTATACAACACTAGGACTTGTGGGCCGGAGTTCATTTTGGCGAAGAGCGCACACAATCCCGCGAAGTGACGGTAACCGTCGGTCGAGGAGGTCACGCCTGCGCGGCCCGGTGGCTCTGGTTAGCGACGGAGGCGCTGCACCTGCTTTGATTCCATTCTTTACCCTCCTAGCGCCATGGCGGTGTTCGCCAATCGTTGGGTTGACACCTTACCCAAATACCTGATACACAGGTTATATGTCTACCCAAGAAGCCAGAGAACGGCTCGAGCTGCTGCAGGGCACGCTGGACCTGCTCATCCTTCGCACACTTGTTTTTGGTCCGCAGCATGGACAGGGCATCGCGCGATCCATTCAGCAAACATCGGAAGAAGCACTGCTGGTGGAACACGGCGCGCTCTATCCCGCGCTGCAGCGCCTGGAGGCGCAAGGGTGGGTTGCCAGCCCGCTGGGGAACTTCGGCGAACAACCGGAAAGCTCGCTTCTATACTCTGACCCAGGCTGGGCGAAAACAGCTTGTCAAAGAAAGCACCCGCTGGAGGCGGCTCGTGACGGCTATCGGAAGGATTCTGGGACCGGAGGCCAAGGAGGGCTAGAGTTATGTTCGGACGCAAGCGGCCAGCGAGCGACTTCAATGCTGAAATTGAGGCCCATCTGCAGCTGGAGATCGAGCGGTTGCAGGAAGAGGGCTTGAATGAGGAGGAGGCGCGGGCCGCCGCGCGCTGCGCCTTCGGCAACGTGACGCAAGCCCAGGAGCGCTTTTACGAATCCGGTCGCTGGCTTTGGTGGGATCGCCTCCGGCAGGACGTTCGCTTCGGCCTGCGGATGCTGGCCAAGAGTCCCGGCTTCACCGCTGTCGCCGTGCTTACTTTGGCGCTGGCCATCGGCGCGAACACAGCGATTTTCAGTGTGGTTGATGCGGTCTTGCTGCGGCCATTGCCGTTTAGGGATCCTGCTAGACTGGTGTGGGCCGCGGAGCATTTTGCGTTTGGTCCCTCAACGGTGGTCAGCGCGGACTTTCCCGCGTGGAAGGATCGCAACCACGTTTTCGAGGAAATCGCCGCTTCCGGCGGGACCTCCGGTGCAAACCTGACCGGCACAGGCCAGCCGGCGCGTGTAACCGTCACGAACGTCACGACCGGGCTTTTTTCAATGTTAGGAGTTCAGCCGATCGCTGGCCGGGCATTCTTAGCTGAAGAGGGGAAGCAAGGCCGAGAGCACGTGGCAGTTCTGAGTGAAACATTGTGGCGCAACAGCTTTGGCGCCGATCCACGGATTATTGGAGAGACGATTCGTCTGGACGGTGCTGGCTACCTCGTGGTCGGAGTGATGCCGGCCAGCTTGCGTCCGCAAGCGGATGTGTGGACACCGCTCGCGCTTGATGCGGAGATTTTCTCGCCGCACTCTCCCCGGTGGATGATGCTGGCGGCCATCGGACGCCTCAAACCTGGGATTGCAATCAGCAAGGCGCAAGCGGACCTGCAGCTCCTCGCTCAGGAGATGGACAAGGAATACCCGCCGCAAGCCGCGCAGTTCCGCGCACACGAAACAGTGGAAGTGATCCCGCTGCATGACATGCTGGTGGAGAATGTGCGTTCCCTTCTCCTGATCCTATTGGGTACCGTCGGCTTCGTTCTATTGATCGCGTGCGCCAACGTTGCCAATTTGCTGCTTTCGCGTAGCGTTGTTCGCGGCAGGGAGATAGCTGTCCGGACGGCGCTTGGGGCCGGGCGTCTTCGGCTGGTGCGGCAATTGCTCACCGAGGGCTTGCTGCTGGCTGCGATCGGTGGCGTGCTCGGGTCGATAACGGGCCTTTGGGCAACGAAAATTCTGGGGGACCTGATTCCTGCGACCCTTCCGACTAGCCTTCGCCTTGACCCGCGAATTTTTGGTTTTTCCGCCGCCATTATCACTCTGGCATCATTTTTGTTCGGGCTTATCCCTGCCTTGATTACCTCGCGCGCGGATGTGAATGAAGCGCTTAAGGAGGGTGGACTGCGCTTGGGAACAAGAGCTGGAACGCATCGCCTGCGCGGGATGATGTCAGCGGGCGAAATTGGTCTATCGCTGATTCTGCTGGTTGGCGCTGGCCTCCTGGTCAGGAGTTTTTTGCGTCTCACCGAAGTCGATCTCGGTTTCGATCCGAGTAGCCTGCTGGTCGCAACTGTCGAGAGGCCTTTAACTGCGGCCTTTGACTCCCAACAGCACTCGGCGTTTTTCCAAGCCTCTCTCGAGCGCATCCGCAACCTGCCCGGCGTCACAGAGGCGGCATTGACCGAGCGCTACCCGCTGGGTCCGCCCCATAATGCCACGATGATGCTACGTATCCAGGGCGCCGAAAACTTCCGGCCGCCGCAGCCCATCTCGGTCACGGAGATCAGCACGGATTATTTCCACGTGATGAGGATTCGGTTGCTCAAGGGTCGCACCTTCAGCGCCGGTGATGTCGCGGGTGCTCAGGAGGTTGTCACAGTTAACGAGTCACTCGCGCGAATGGTGTTCGGAGCGCACGACGCGATTGGTCAACACATCAGCTTTGGTGGGCCATCCGCTCCGTGGAAAGAAGTGGTCGGCGTAGTCGCGAACGTAAGAGAAGATGCCCTCGAGAACGAGCCGGTTCCGGAAATCTTCGTGCCCTACCTCCAGCAGCCGTCTTTCTCCATGGCGTTCGTGCTGCGGACCGAATCCAGCCCGCTGATGCTTGCAGGAGCGGTCCGAGAGGCCGTCCAAAGCATTGACAAAAATCAGCCGCTGTCCGGCGCCACAACGATGGACGAGGTCATCGCGAAGTCCGTGGCGCCTCGGCGTTTCAGAATGTTGCTGCTGGGACTTTTTGCGTTGCTTGCGCTGTTGCTTGCCGTAATCGGGGTATATGGCGTGATTGCGTATTCCTCGACCCAGCGGACTCATGAATTCGGTGTTCGGATTGCCCTGGGGGCGGATCGCCAGGACATTCTCAAGCTCGTTGTCCGGCAAGGATTCAAGTTAGCGCTGCTTGGCGTCAGTATCGGTGTTGGCGGTGCTCTCCTATTGACCCGTGTCTTATCAAGCCTGCTCTATGAGGTGAGTGTGCACGACCCGCTGACGTTCTCCGGAGTGGCGGCTTTGCTGATGCTCGTGGCCCTAGCGGCGAGCTACATCCCGGCGAGGCGAGCGATGAAGGTCGATCCGATTGTTGCTTTGCGGTACGAATAACTCATGGTTCTTCGAACCACAACGAACCACGAAAGAAGTGTCAAAGGGTTGCTGAAATCAAAGGGTTTACGCCGTCTTTCTAAGGAATAGCTCATAGACCACTATCCGGACACGGTGTCCCAGGAGGCTAGGCTTCCAATTTTCAAAACCATGTGGTTCCGAATCACCTCGTCAGCGATATGAGTCTTTCCGCTGGACCGGTTCGTGCGATCCACCGACCTCTTCGTAAGTCGTCGGATATCCGGCTCTTCAAGATCTCAACGAAGCGTCGATTGGCGGCAAGGCCAGTGGGTCCGTTTCTCGAGACATCCTCTAGTAGCAGCCCCTCTTCTATGAAGAACTTCAACGAGAGCTTCGGACTTGCTTTGTATTTAACAGTGCATAGGTGCGAGATAGACTCCCCACGGAGCGGTGCGTCCATGGACGCCACCGACCGGTCGCACTTTGATAACGGGACGCAAGCGATAAGATCTCGTCGCGCAGCCCAGGCTTTTTCTAGTCCGCGATTCTAGCGCTGTTTCGAATATCATCTGAATGCATTCAACTGATGCCTGCTGGTGTTGCGGACGCTGTGGTCGCATAGGGCAGGGCTACAAACTACCGCTAGGCGGCACATTCGACTGGATGCCAAATCGATCGTCATCCTATAGGCTGTGATATAAGAACTCTTTCGATGAACTTGTTCTAGCTAGAGCACCGGATTGATTACCCACACGGAGGAAATCACAGCGTGATTGCAAGAGTCTTTGAAGACAAGCGCTCTCTCAGCAACGCCGCCGCCGAACAAGCGTCCGCTGCTGTGAGCAGTGCGATCCTCGATCGCGGCCGCGCCCGCATCATCGTCGCAACGGGAACGTCCCAGTTGGACTTTCTCGATGCGCTAACCAACACGAAAAACATAGACTGGCGGCAAGTCGAGATGTTTCACCTCGATGAGTACGTCGGGCTGCCTCGCAATCATCCTGCCAGCTTTGGCAAGTATCTTCTCGAGCGCTTGATTCATAAGGTGGGGATCACGCGGTATCACTTGCTTGACGGAAACGCTGATCCTACTGAAGTTGTCCGCCGCGTTGGCGAGGCCCTTCGATCAGCGCCCGTCGATGTTGCTTTTGCCGGCATCGGAGAAAACGGTCATCTGGCGTTCAACGATCCTCCGGCGGATTTCCAAACGGAGGACTCCTATCTCGTTGTCACTCTCGATGAAGCCTGCCGCCGCCAGCAAGTGGGTGAGGGCTGGTTCGCGGACATTTCGGAAGTCCCCCGGCAGGCCATTTCCATGTCTGTGCGCCAAATCCTCAAGTCAAAGGAAATCATTGCGGTCGTTCCGGATGCGCGGAAAGCGCAAGCGGTAAAGCTCTGCTTCGAGGGAGAAATCAGTCCGATGACGCCAGCTTCAATCTTGCGCACCCATCCGGCTGCAACGCTTTATCTCGATAGAGAATCCGCCAGTTTGCTTAGCCCGGCAACTCTTACAGCGTTCGCCGCGAGCGGATAAATTGTGGCCCCTTTGACTTTCAGCGGAATTGACATGGCGGTAGCGGACAAATGAATTCGGCCCAGCCTCGCTCCATTCCCTCCCTACGCTGGTGGATTGGCGGAATTCTGTTTGCTTCGACGGTGATCAATTACGTTGACCGCCAAACACTCTCCATTCTGGCGCCCTACCTGAAGCAGGACTATCGCTGGACCAATGTGGACTACGCCAATATCGCTATCGCCTTTCGCATCGCCTATTCCCTCGGGCAAACTGTGTGCGGACGGCTGATGGACCGAGTCGGCACGCGGCGCGGCCTCACCATAAGCGTGACGTGGTACTCGGTCGTCTCGCTTATGACTTCGCTCGCGAATGGACTTTCGAGCTTCGCTCTATTTCGTTTTCTGCTCGGGGCGGGTGAGTCCGCCAACTGGCCTGGCGCGAGCAAGGCTGTTTCCGAATGGTTTCCTAAGCGCGAGCGCGGACTAGCGGCTGCGTTTTACGATAGTGGCTCATCGGTCGGGGGCGCAGTCGCGCCCTTCTTGATCCTGCCGGTGTACTTTCGCTGGGGATGGCGGGTTGCCTTTATCATTCCGGGCCTGCTTGGATTCTTGTGGTTGATCGTGTGGCGCTGGCTGTATCACCTTCCTAAGGATCACCCGCGCATCAGCGATGCCGAGCGAAGCATGATTCTTGCCGAGACCCTCGAAGCACAGACCGCAGCAAACCCGCGGCTGCGATGGCGCGACCTTTTGAAGCTGCCCCAGACCTGGGGAACCATCATCTCCAAGGGCCTTACCGATCCCGTTTGGTTTTTCATTACCGATTGGTTTCCCATCTATCTGTTTGCGAAGGGGATTTCTCTCAAGAGCGGTTTGCTGGCCGTATGGGTTCCCTTTCTCGCTGCGGACTTGGGCAATTTTTTCGGCGGTGGTGTTTCTGGGTACTTAATTCGGCGCGGCTGGTCGCTCGGGGTAGCCCGAAAAGCGCTGGTTGTGTTTGGCGGCGTCGGCGTATTGCTTCTCATCCCGACAATTTTCACCGTGAATCTGTACCTGATCGCGCTGCTCTTCGCCCTCGCTACGTTCTCCTACGCCTCCTTTTCGACGATTGCCAACGTGCTGCCGACCGATCTCTTCCGAAGCGATTCCGTTGCTTCGGTGAGCGGCCTGAGTGGCACGGGAGCGGGGATCGGGACCATCATCGCATTCGAATTAATCGGCCACCTTTCCGATGCGCGCCAGGCCTCGGGAACTCATTCTTTCGACCCCATCGTGATCGTCGCCGGGGTTATTCCATTCATCGGTATGATCCTGGTCTTGTTACTCGTGCGCAACACGCGCGCAACCGATCAGGGCCTGGTGCGACGCATATGAACTCCAGGTAATAGGCAGCACCGTGCCTGGGAAGAGCATCCACAAAAGTGACCGCACACGCGCGCTGGTCGCGGCCCAGGAAGAGTCTCCACGCTCAGAAGTTCCCGTCGGCGATTTCTGTAAACACCACAAGCTTCGCTTATGTCATTGTGCTTTCGCGCAGCGCTGTAGAAACATCTCACGGTGTTGACGATCGCGAAACGCTTCGGTGCCGCCGGCGCGCGTGGTTGAGAGGCCAGCACACACATTGCCATATTCAAGGCAGTCCTGAAGGTCAGCTCCGCGGATGAATTTGTGCAGGAAACCTGCGTTGAAACTGTCGCCTGCCCCAACAGTGTCCACGGGCTGACCGGAGAGCGAAGCAGCATGAAAGCGCTCTTTTCCGCGTTTGGCCAGTACGCCTTGAGCACCACACTTGATGACAATGATGGGAACGAGACGTGCCAAGGCGTCGAGCGCGCCATCAACGTCGCCCGTCCCTGCAACTTTGCAAGCTTCGTGCTCGTTTGGCAGAAACACATCGACGCTCTTGAGCACGGCCTTGACGTCACCGGCCCAAAGGTTATCCGGGTCGTCGTTGGTGTCGAGTGACGTGGTCAGACCAGCCTGCTTCATTTGAAAGAAGAGCTCAGGCAATCTGGGACGCAGTGCGCGCAGAAGGAAAAAGGATGAAAGATGGAAGTGTGCCGCGTCCCGGAGATAGTCCAAGTCAAGGTGCGTATGGTTCAAATCAAAAGTCGTGCCCGGATAAGTCAGAATTTGACGCTTCTCGGCAAGAGGGAGGATGACCGTCACGCCGGTAGTCTTGCTCGGAAGGCTTTTCACGCCCGCAACGTCAACGCCGCTCTCCCCTAAACGCTCCACACAAAACTTGCCGAGCGGATCGCCTCCAATGCAAGAAGTAAAACCAACGCGGCTGCCGAGGAGAGAAATATTATGGGCAAAAATTGCAGAAGAGCTCCCTAGAGTCAGCGCAAAGTCGTTGGCCAGGTGTTCTCTTTCCGGTTCAAGTACCGGAGGAAGACCGTACAGAATCAAATCACAATTCAGTTCACCCAGAACGCTGATGTCAAAACGCTTCACCGAGTAGTCTCCTTCCACCTACAATCGGTCTATGTGCACGCCCTGTTCAATGCGCGAAACATTTTGTCCCACAATACGACCAGGGAGTGCCGCCAGGCAATTCGCAGCCCCACAAGCCACTGCGAGAGCTAGACTTTGCTCAAATGTAAGTTCCGCTGCGGCAGCGTAGGCTAATCCTGCAAGAGCAGCATCACCGCAGCCGACACTAGATTTCGTATGCAGAGGAGTGGTCCAGGCGTGAATTGGCTGCTGATCGTGCTTTCGGACACCGACCAGGCCGCGAGCGCCGAGGCTGACGACGGCAGAGTTCGCGCCGAGTTCCAGCAACTTTTGAGCCGCTTGCACTCCCGAAACGGGATCACCTATGGCCACCCCGGTGACAAACTCTGCTTCTTCCCGATTGATCTTGACCAGGTCCGGTCCGGCCGCCAACGCTTTGGAGAGTGGTAAGCCACTGGAATCGACGAATGCCAGACAATTCGCAGATTGGGCCGAGCTAACGAGGGCCGCACAAGCTTCGGCTGGAACGCCAGGAGGCACGCTTCCGGAGATCACCGCGATTCTTTTGTTGGCCGCAAGGTGAAAGGCGCCGACGCACACTTCTTGAAATTCCGACCATTCGGACCGAGTAATCGTTCCACCGGGCTCAAGGATCTCTGTGACTTCTCCTCCCGTGTCCAGGATTTCCAGATTGACACGCGAAGCTTGACCGGTGGACACCGGCATCGTCGCAATTTCCAAAAGGCGGAGTCCCGCAAGCAACTCGCTGCCTGTGGCACCGCCAAAGAAGCCAATCCATGTCGGAGTTGCACCCAATCCTTGGAGCGCCATGGCCACATGGGCGGCCTTTCCTCCGGGTGTTCGATAAACTTCTCGGACGCGATTGACGCGGCCGGGAACGAATCCGTTCACAATAAGCCGTGTGTCGATCGCCGGATTCAAGCTCACGCAAAAGAACGCGTTTGCGAGGTGATGGGAGTGGGCAGCTGGTTTATTCATCTGCGGGATAGTTTTCCCACCACGAAGTCGCAGCCTTGAGGCTTTCGTTGATGCTTCGCATGTTTTGCACACCCTGGTTTTCAAGCCATTCCTGAAGGGCATTCGCTCCGCCACGGACAAACACACCTACGCCATCCTTCCAGGTTGCCCGCCCGCACAGGACACCGCAAAAATGGACACCTGCTTCTCGGGCCATCCGAAGAGCCTCATTGAACGCGCGATTGCTAACCCCAGCAGAGAGAAACAGAAACGGTTTGGTGGTTACCGCAGCGGCATTTCGAAAAAGGTCTAGAGCTTCCGCGCGAGTGTGTACAAATGTTCCTGATGAAGCCGAAGAGCCTTCGACATAGGCCATGGTTACAGGCACGCCAACTTTCAAAACATCAACGCCATAACGGTCCTTGGAGAATTCTTGCATCGCACTCATGAGAATAGCGGGCTTCGAACGCGCGAACTGGGGACTTTTTTCATCCATCCCACCTTCGTAAGGAACAACTTCCAGGAAGAAAGGAACGTCACAGCCGGTGCATTCCGAGCCAACGCGCTCAACCCAAACACCTTTGCGTTCCTGTATTTCAGGTGGGTCTGACAAGGCATAGTACAGCAGAACCTTTATGCTCTGAGCGCCGGCATCGACCAATCTGCGCACCGACCAATGTTCCAGCAGCCGAGGAAGGCGAAAGGGAACTGCAGGATCGTAGCCACTTATTTCGTAGGCCATCAACAAACCTGAGGATGAAGCACGCTGAGCGGCAGCGTGCAAGCCGTACTCCGGCTCAAGTAGCACGGCGCTAGCGTACGGGGAAAGCGCGCGAACGACGATGGACTTGAACTCCTCAAGGCGTTCGCGTGGAACCAAACTCTTTTCAATTTTCGATTCAACGGAGAACAGGCTGCGCAACGCGTCACGCTGGTCGATGGCCAGCGCGCCGATCACACCGCGAGAATCCGAGACGGCTTCTAGCCTCTTGCGCTTGCCTGGTGATAGTCTCACTCCCATCCTCCGCCCCATCGGGCGATTACCATCGAAGATGCCGAGTATAAAGGCGGTGCCTTCCAGTATTACAGTTCACGATTTCGACGCCAAGATTCCAAAAATCTGCCCATCATGCATATTTCCCCATGAAAAAAAGGGGCGACGCCCGAGGCCGCCCCTCCTTTTCCCATCAATTGTTGCCGTGCTGCGAACTATAACTCAACCTCAACCGGGCAGTGGATCAGAAGTTCAGCCGCAGTGCGAGTTGGATGACACGCGGACCATTGTCTGGACTCATGATCAAACCGAATGTTCCCCCATTAGACGGAAGCCCATCCGCGAGATTAGTGTCCGGATCACCCCGTCCCGTGCGATTGAACATGTTGAACATGTCCGCCCGGAACTGGAGTGAGGTTCGCTCGGTAAGGCGCGTATCCTTCACAATACCAAAATCCTCGTTGCTGTGACGTGGACCGCGCGTGTGGGGCAGGAATCCGGGTGAGTTCCCGAAACGCGAGATGAACGAGTTAAGCGGTGATAAAGGTGATACGGGCGGGTCCGCAAACGCGGCGGGGTTCAAGTAAGGAGTGCCGTTAATTACGTCCAAACCGTGTGAGGAGACGGTTTGAGGCACCCCAGGAACAACGTCTGCACGCACGCCGTTTATTTGTATGCCCGCGCTCAGCGAGTCATCAAAGATGACCAGCGGGTTGCCAGAGGAGTAGTTCTGAATTGCCGTAACCTGCCACCCAGAAACCACGCGGTCGAATGGCCCGCCGGCGTTCAGCCACTTCCTGCCGTGACCGAACGGCAACTCATAGATCCAGGTGAGTTTCAGAACCTGAGGGTGGTCGAAGCTGGCAATGGCCTTCTCTGCCTTGCGGTTATAAAAATCTTGGACGATCTGACTGCCCGAGGCATATAGAGCGCTATCGGTGTCGGTGAGAGTCTTGGACCAGGTGTAGGCGGTGATGAAACTCAAGCCATGCGCGGTCCTCTTACGGGCCATCAACTGAAGAGAATGATATGTGGAATTGCCAGTCGTCGGATAATTATTGACCAGCCCCGAATATTGCGGGAATGGCTGGAGTGCCGCAGCCACGGAGGTGTCGTAGTTGTTCGCTTCGAAATCAGGATACGGCAGCTTGGTAATTCCGAAACTTGCCAGGATCGGCCCATTAACCGGGTCCGCCAGGTCGGTCGCCAAGTCGTCGGCGAGAATATCTCCCAGAGCCATGTATTTCGAAGGCGCTTGGTTGTACCAAAAGCCGAAGTAGCCATTGAGAAGACGCGTGCCCTTGGAGCCCACATAATCGGCCTGAAGCAGAATTTCGCGGGGCAATTGATACTGCAATCCAGCACTCCAATTCTGGGCATACGGCTGTGCGGCAGCATTCCTGGGCATGAAGTCGAGCGACTGGCCATTGGCAGATGCCGGGTCACGATTGGGAAGTGTTCCGGTAAATGCGGGGACACCGACTTGGGCCTGTGCCGGTAAGGGAGCGGACTTCAGGGTCGACAAATACGTAACTGGGTCCTGGGGGAATCCCGTTGGTGAAGTACCCTTGACCAGAGGCACTCCGCTGTTGAAGCCGAAAAGGTTCTGACTACCGAAGTTGTTTTCGATCGGAGGACCGTAAGAAATCCCGTAACCTCCGCGAAACACCAGGTTCTTGTAGAACTGGTAGGCCAGACCGATGCGCGGCCCGAATTCTTTGAAGTACCAATCTTGGAAGGAGTTGCGGTGGATGCAAGTTTGGCAACTACCTAGGAAAACGAGCGCGCCGGGGATATTATCGGCGCCAGGATTCGGGACCGTCGGATCAAACCCCGACTCGCGATTCAACACCTCTTTCTGTGGAAGAGGAATCTCCCAGCGCAATCCAAGGTTGAGTGTTAATTTCGGCGTGGCCTTAAAGTCATCCTGAGCGAAGAACGCGAACAAGCCAGCGCGGTAGCCCGGCGCAGTCGTGTAGACGGCGCGGTTACCCTTATTCACGGCCCCCAGAATGAAGCTGGCAAAAGGATGGCCCGTCGTCGTCGTGAAACCGGGGAGAGAGGTCTCGCGGTCGGTGAAGGTGAAATCGCCTGATAGAGGACCGGGTTCATAAGTATTGTAACGATAGCGGCGGAACTCCCCGCCGAACTTGAAGCTGTGTTTGCCGCGCAAATAACTGAATGTGTCCTGATAAATGTAACTCTCGGACGGGTCAATGTTCTTGCATCCTACGCCGAAAAGGGGCGGAACAGGATTGTGGCCAGTGAAACGCATCGGTGGGAAGCAGTCGTCCGGGACTCCGGGGATTCCTAGCTGAGGAGTGAATTTGGCGTTATCGGTGATGTTGTTCTTATTTTGAAAACGATTGTACCCCACAGAGAATTCATTGACGCTGCGACTGCTGATGGTCCAGGAGTGCGCGATGCGCACCTGGGGACCTCCCACGATCTGCCGCTTGACCGGGTTGATCGGCTGTCCGGGGAAAGGCTCGAAGGTCCTGCTGCTGTTCCTGTTATACCGGTCCCGGTGATTCCAGGTAAACGATCCCCACAGCTTCTGCTTGCTGGTGAGCACGTGATCGATTTTGGCCGTGTATGCGTTGCGTGAAAGGATTGGGCAACAGCCGCTGAGTCTTAGGGTGTTGTTTGTGTTTTTGGCGATCTGCGGGTCCGGAATCAGCGGGAGAAGAACCGAAGACGCATTGCTGAACTCAGCGGCGGGAATGACGTTCAAGTTGCCGCCGGAATTGAAGGGATCGCGGATGACCGTGTCCGCATTCGCTGTTAGTCCAGTAACTGGGTCGACCTGTCCGGCGGTCACATTGCGCGTCGTTGTCGGGTCGTAGATCTCGTTCTTGAATACTGAGCGGCCCAGCGCGTCGGTGCCGACCCGCGCCCCCAACCAGGAGCCGAAATCGCCATTCCTCATGGCCGGCGTCGGCAAGGTCATGAACCCAGCCAACGCAAAGCTCCGGAAGCGATCGCCTTCGTAGTTGAAGAAGAAGAAGGTGTGATCTTTTCTGATCGGGCCGCCGATTGTGCCTCCGAAGTTATTCTCTTTCTCATTATTCTTGGGAGTGCCAGGATTCGCGTTTACAACCGTGCCCGCGGCGTTGAACACGGGATTCTTGTTGTATTCAAAAAGCGTGCCGTGAAACTGATTCGTGCCGGACTTATAAACGAAATTGGCGATGCCGCCGCCCGTCTCGCCGTATTCTGCCGAATAATTAGACATCTGCACCTTGAATTCGCCAATGGAATCCGTGCCCGGACTGAATTCATCAAGACTTCCGCCACTGAGGTCATAGCGGCCAATCGTGACGCCGTCAATGAGGATCTCATGGCTGAACAGCTGCCCGCCATTAATCGACCCCGAAAATGTATCGCCGACAGTTCCGGGAAGACTGGTGAAGATGAAAGTTTGGAGCTGTCGTCCTCCATCACCCACCTCAATTGGCAGAGTCTCGAACTCCTGAGCGCTTACTGCAGAGCTCACTTCCGCCGTGGAAGGCGTGAGGAGCGGCGTCTGCGATGTGACTTCCACTCTTTGCGATTGGTTGCCAACTTGCAGCGTGAGATCGACCGTCACCACCTGCGCGACTGGCACAGGAACACTTTCGGCTACTTCAGTCTTGAAACCCTGCTTCTCTGCCTCCAGGCGATATCTGCCGGGAGGTACAGCCACCCGGTAGTAGCCGGCACTGCTTGTTTTGGCCGTCCACTTCACGTTGGTTTCAACGTTCGTAATGGTGAGCGCGGCGTCGGGAACAACGGCACCACTCGTGTCCAGAACCGTACCGGTGATGGCACCGAGGTTGCCCTGCCCAGACGCCGGGCGCGCCAACAAAAGAAGAGTGCCACCGAGCAGCAGAATCACGCAGACCTTACGCATACCTACCTCCTGGCAACCCCGAAATTCACCCGAGATCCGAAACACCCCAGGCAGACGGGTTTCGAGACCTCTACCACAATAAGAAAGCAAACACAACGACAAATAAAGAATAAAATGGATAAAGAAAGAAGACGAAAGTATTTGCAGGTTCTATGGTTTCGTTTGTTTGACGCACCGGATGCCCGCAACCTATACTTGACTTACGGAAACGGTCGATGACCCCCAAAGCTCGTCTGCTAACGGAACAGCGACGCCGGAGTGTGCTGGACCTTGTTGACCAGGAGGGCCAAGTCACCGTCGCGGATATGGTCAGGCGGTTCTCAATATCCGCTGTCACCGTCCGCAATGACCTCGATGCTCTTGGTTCCATCGGGGCAGTGGTTCGTTCGCACGGCGGTGCTGTGCGGCGCCTGGAAGCGACTCAGGATTACCCTCTCCGTACCAAAGAAACTCTGCATCGGGATGAAAAAATCAGAATCGGAAGGGCCGCGGCAGAATTGGTGCAGCCGCGTGAAACCATTATTCTCGATTCAGGAACGACCACGGCAGAGGTCGCCCGACATTTGAAAAGGCTGAAAGTTCAATCGCTTACGGTTATTACGAACGCCCTGAACATAGCGGTCGAGCTCGCCGATGCTCCCGGCATTTCCTTAATCATGATAGGTGGGCTGTTGCGTCCGATTGCCTGCTCCTTCGTAGGACCGCAGGCGGAAGCCATGATGAATGAGTTCCACGCCGACCGCCTTTTCCTCGCGGTCGACGGTTTCGATCTCGAGAACGGTCCTTCGACACCGGATTTGCTCGAAGCGCAGCTTAACAACGTGATGATTCGCTCTGCCAGAGAGGTCAATGTTGTCACGGATTTCAGCAAACTGGGTCGGAGAAGCGTCTCTAAGATTGGCCCCTTCGAAAGAATCCGGCGCCTGGTCACGGACAACCGCGCTCCTCAGGAATTCACCGAAGAACTTCGCAAGAAAGGCATTGAAGTTATCGAGGTGTAGCCCCTTCGATTGCCAGGCGGCTCAAGTGACAAGACATTCGGTTGTCGGGCAAGAGCAAGGATTCGCGGAGGGAAGCTTTGCCCTGAACTTCGTTTCCAAGCGCCATCTGCAAGACCCCCACCAAGTAGGCCCACCAACCTTGATTGGCGCTGGTTAGCGCGTTGGACTCCGCTTTTGACAAAGCTGAGGAAAGACGTTCCCGCCATAGAGCTGGATCATAGCTCCCCAGCTTCTTTGCCGACGCCCAAGCCCACAAGGCGTCCGAAGTGTCGGTCGCTTGCGCCGAGAGTCGATACTTTCGATCTGCCTCCTCCTTTTGGCCGCAAGCAGAAGATATTTCAGCGAGCAGGTAGTTTGTTCTCGCCGACGTAAGCAATGGTTGTAAACCGTCTTGTGTAAACGAAAGACCTGGAACTGGGGAACTAAGTGTTCTCGCCGTGGCGAGAGCTTCTGCGCAGTGGCCGGTTCGCGCCAACCCGACGGCTTGTTGCAACTTCACTTCAACCCACACCTGGCGAACGTTCGTTCCGCCTTCTTCGCTGCCGAAGAAGCGGTTCTGGAACAAGTCAATCGCGCCTTTATAGTTCCCTTCCTCGGCGCGGTTCAAAGCCAGTTCATAAACCAAACTAGTCGGCATACGGTCTAGGTCGGGATAGCGCTCCAGTGTTTTCGCCCGCTCCGCGGCGGGTTTGCCCATTACCGCCATCGCCGAAACCGAACCGGAATAGTTCACCACGTTCGACGGATCATTTCTTATTCCTTCCGCGAATACATTGAGGGCACCCGCGAAATCCCTCTTCACGTGTAGCAAGGCTAATCCGAGACTGGCTTCCAACACTGGTATTCGGGGATTGAGCTCTCGCGCTTTTTGCCATTCGCCGATGGCCTCTTCCGTCTTTTCGCGCGCAAAATACCACGTCCCCAGCAGGTAATGAGCGGTCGCGTCTTTCTCGTTTGTGCGAATGGCCGCTTTGAGCGCTTGCTGGTCTTCGATGGTGTTCGGAAATATATTTACAGTTGACAGTCGGGAGGCTTGCAAATAGTCCTGTGCCCCTGACTCCCCGAGTTTCTCGCGACAGTACCCGCGAAAGTAGACCACCAGCGGATTCTTCTGCGGGATAACCGCGTCAGGTTCGCGCTGGTCCGCCTCAGGGGACGGATAGTCGCGCGAGAGAACCTCCACGGCTCGACGGTTTAGCCCCAACCGCGCGTATTCTGATGCAACATTTAGGACTCGATAGGGATCCGCGGCAAGATGCAAGATGTTCGTTTGTCCAAGTTCTTCCTGGAGAAAATCGCTCAACGGAAAGCGCGCGAGCCGTTCCCTTGCTATCTTTTCCCCTTCTGCAGTCCCTCCGAGCACGCGCGATACAGCTGCCAGCTCCTCCTCGGCTCGCAGGTCTTCCGGCGCGGATTCGAGGCTTTTCCTCAGAAAATCTTTGGCCTCCTTCACGGCGCCCCGCCGAGCCCGCAGTTCGGCAAGGCGCAATGCAGCGGCCGCACGATATGAGGGTATGCGCATCGCTTCTTCGTATGCGTCGACCGCGTCGTTCTCTCGTTCCACGCCCTCGTACGCGATTCCAAGATAATAGGAAATCTCCGCATCGGTCGTATTTCGGTCATGAGCGGCAGAGAGCTGAGCTACCGCTTCTTCAAAACGCTCTAGACATGCGTCGAGTCGTCCCGCCGCCTTCAACAATTCAAAGTCTGTGGGGAACTTCACCAAGGCTTCTTTATAGGTTTCCAGGGCGGCTAACAGGTTGCCGTTCAACTCTTCCGTCTTGCCCTGCTCGAGCCAGTCGTTCTCGGTGCGACGCCTCGCCTCCGGTACGTTGTAGGAAATCTGCGGGCCAACTTTAATTTCGGATTCGGGCGTCCAGTCATACTCCCCTTCCGTCTGCCTCAAAAGCAGAGCGTCCTCGCTATTTTTGAGTTCAAACGTATACCTCCTGGTAGCACTTGGAATCTGAATCTCTCTCTTCCACACTCGCTCCGGTACAACATCTCTTTTCTCTTTGAGCAAGGAAGTGTTTCCATCCAAGATCTGGATCGTAGCATCGGGCAACTTTCGGTTGGCATTGAAAGAGACCGCCAAAATGCCGGTCTTGCGCTCCAGGTGAACCACCCCGGCAAGATTGGCGCGGGAAATCCCGTCCGTATCGCGGACCGGTATCCAGTATTCCGTGAAGGCAATTCTTTGTCGCGGTTCGAGGAATGCATAGGTCTCTTGATTTCGGAAGAGGCCTGCTTGCAACTCGACATAGGCGCTATTGTTGTCGGAGAGAGCGTTGCGCCAATCAAGCCCATCCGCGTCAACACCCCAGGACCATATTTTCTTGGCCGGTAGCTCGCCGTAGTCGGCAAAATGCGCCGTCCCGGTCTTTGTTCGGGGATGCCAGACGCCCATGAAGTCTTCGCGGCTTCCATGGACGAACATTGATACTGGTCCGTCGGTCTGGTTATGTATGACGCTGAGATCCTTACCCTGTGGATCGACCGGCCACCTCTGCACTTCCGCAAACCCATGCGCTGCGGCATAGCGCATGGGGTATTGAATCTGAGAATCGTCCCAAACCTGGACGGCAGCATTGTTCCACCAATAAAAACGATGGCGTACATCGCTTCGATTACTCAGCGTGACGTGCTGTTCGAGAACCGTAGAACCCGGCCGCAGAGTCAATTCGACGGACCATTCCATTCCATAAACTCTGTCGATATTCCCAACGGTTACCGATGCACTGCCATCCTCGTGGCTCGCGTAAGCGAAATCCACCGGGGACATGGAGACCCAATTGTGAGAAACGGGAAAGTTAAACTCGACCCCGAACGCGGCCCAGGCTCCGCGATAACCGATGCGGGCCTTCTTAATGGAAGGGTTGGCGTAGAATATCGGCTGCCCGCTGAGTTTGTCGATGCACGTATAAATATGCCCGCCCAAATCCGGTAGCACTGAACATTTCAGATATTCATTTTCAAGATAGATGGCACGCCACCGGTGCTCCGTCCGCTGGTTGGTGATTTCTTTCCGCATGGTATAGGGATAATTGAATCGACCGATAGCGAACTGGTCGAAAGGAGGATTGGGGTCAGGCACTCCCTCTTGGTATGCCGGAAGATTCAGAACGCCTTCCCACACGCGTACCTGACCTTGAACGGTTACGGCCTTGACAGCCAGAAATAAGAACAGCACCGTCCATCGCATCGGCATGGCCTCGCGGAGCAACATCGCTAACGCCGTTTGAAGTAGTTCTGCTCGATCACGGATTAATACAGGCTTCCCGGGTTATTCGTCCGCTCGGAGAGAGTTCGCGGCTGACGGCCATTCACGAAGGCGTGTGAAGAGGAAACTTCTCCACCACACGGTTGATGATCCCTCCTTCAGACGGTGAATCAGGCCGAAGTCCTTCTTCCAGGCAACGAAAAAAAGCCAGAAGTTGGGCAACCACCACATACACGGTGGGGGTCTCTTGGTCTCCGAGTTCAGTCAATCCCTGGCACGCGATGATCTGATCGCCCTCTCTAACCGCAGAATCTGGAATATTCTCTCCGACAATGACTTTGCATAATCCAAGTTTCTTCCGGTCCAATTCGCGCAATAGATCCAACTCATACGCGCGTATCGTGGAATCACACGACAAATTGCAAACGATGAGAGTGTCGTCCTGCACGTAGCTCATGGGGCCATGCCGAAAACCAAGATAGGATTCGCAAAGTGTAGTAACGCGACCCGAGGTCAGCTCCAACATCTTCAGCGCCGCTTCGCGTGAGGCAGCGAAATGCGGTCCACTGCCAAGAAATACGGCACGGCGGAAATCCGCGGCCGCAATCTTTGCTAGGATGTCGAAGTTAGATCCGATCAGTCCCCCAGTTATTTGGCTTAGCCTCTCGCACAATTTTCGATACCCAGCTGGTCTTTCCAGCATTCCCATGAAGCGCGCCGCCAGCAGCAAGTTGGTGAAACTGCTGGTCATGACCAAGCTCTTGTCATGAGTCTCGGCAGCAAGCGTGATGACGTGTACTTTTTCATGAAGGCGCGAATCTCTGGCCAGGCTTCCCTGCTCATTGCAGGTCACCACCACGTGTCGAAACTGTGGCTCCGTGTCCAGTATCAATTCTAGGGCCCCCCTGCTCTCGGGGCTGTCTCCGGATCTCGCCAAAGAAACGAGCAAGCCAGGCCTTCCGAGAGGCAACGCTTTTCCGCCGTACATTAACAGCGATCCGCCGCTGATCGATTCCGCCGAGATCCCCAGCTCATTTTGCAGTGGGAAGCACACGCATTCGGCGGCATACTCTGAGCTCCCGGATCCCGTAAGCGCCAGGCTTCGAATTCCTGCCACATCCTTTCTCAGGCGATCGCGAGCAGCGATCATGCGATCCGCAGTCTGCAGCCACGTCCAAGGCTGCTGGCAGATCTCCTGCAGCGTGTGAAAGTAGCCAAGCCGTTTTTGCTCCGTCTCTGACCGGCCAAAAAATTCTGCCGCCCGCGCTTGCTGGTTGGTCAGCGCACGTTGCCAGTCCGCCTGCGTCAACAAGGAGGCACTTTCCATGGGCTCTTTTTGTCTCTTTTCTGCCAGGAGATTCCTGCGCTACCATCCCGGCTGAAGCTCAGGCGTAACGATGTCCAATGGACGATCTTCCCCATCCACGGAGCCATGCCAAACGCCCCCGCCAAAGGTTGTGATGTAGACTTTTTTGGGATCTTCGGGATCGGGAATGACGCGATGTCCCCATTTAAAGTTAAAGCCGGGTACGCGCGTCCAGTTTTCCCCGCGGTCGCTTGATTTCCATGCGGAGGACTCGAACCCGCAAGCGTAGAGGATTTTCGCGTCGCGCGGATCTATGGTGATATCGTAGACGTGGCGATCACGATCAAGCACTCGCGTCCAAGTCATTCCTGCATTCGTCGACAAGTAGATGCCACCACCCTCACCGCGTTCTCCCTTGTCCCTGGCCCACGCCGCGAGATAGAGTCGATCCGGTTCGCGGGGATCAGCGGCCAGCCCATTCGGACCGTTGCTTCCCTCGGGCATCGTCACCGGGCTCCAGTTCTCCGCTCCATCGGTGGATTTGTAAAGCGCGCCGTCGCCCTCCGTTCCTATGCTCCCATCCTCGGAACGACGCGCCAGCAGCACGTAGAGTGTCCCCCGGGTATCCCTGACAATTCTCCAGGCAAATGGTTCTTTCTGGGTAATGCCAGCGTTTTTCAGCTTCCAGCTCTTGCCTCCATCCACGCTCTTGTATACACCTTGTCCGAAGGCGGCAACGTAGAGCACGCGCGCCGCAGGCGGACTCGTGGGGTCCAATAGGATGTGCGTCGCTGCGGTTTCCGCCATTCCCTCATTCGACTTTGTCCAGGTCTTTCCCCCGTCCTCGGTGCGGCATACGCCGCCCCGATAACCCCGAATCCCACTCCTTCTCCACATCTTTGGCCGCGGTAAATCATGCGTCCAACTATTCACGCTCCAGACACGCCCCTTCACCTCGGGGTCGAATTCAATCCAGTAGGTGGTGTTGGTCCACTCCTTCGGCACACCTCCAGTGGAACTAATCCAGGATTGCCCGCCATCTTCGCTGCGGAAAAGACCAATATCCGTCGTGGTGATAAATTGCCGATGGTGATCAAACGGATCAAAGTGGTAGCCATAGGCGTTCGTTACATCAAGACCCGTGCTGACCCATCCGTTTTCGCCGGATTTTTTTGAATAAACTGCCACCCAACTTGCGCCTCCGTCCGTCGTGCGCATTACTCTTCCCAAATCCGTCCCGTAACCTATATTGGCGTCCTCGTCGGCCACGGCGAGCGCCAAGGGATTTTCACCCCAATCCGATCCAAATCGTTCGGTGATCCACGCATCGTGGATATTTGTGGCGGGCTTAGCCGCAGGATTGCTGTCCTCTTTCCAAACCGGTCGCCAATGGCGTCCCCCATCCGTGGTCTTGGCAACTCCTAGCCATTTGATGCGGCGCTCTTCCAGGTCTCTATAGGAGACATAGGCCGTCTCTGGATTGCCGAAGCTGGTGGCGATCGCTCGCACTTTCGCACCCCCCTCCCCCAAGCTGGCCTTTCGCCAAGTCGTCCCTTCGTCATCCGACGTGTAAGCCGATGCGTCACCGATAACATAAATGATCGGCTTGCCATCCTTCCTGAATCCGGCAGCGAAATCTGTGAAAGTCTTTGCCGAGGGGCCGGATAGCCCCTGCATGCCGGAGGAGGTTTTCTTTTCAATGAAATGTGAACCGGCAAGGAGAACCATCCGAGCACTGCTAGGTGAGTGAGGATTGACCCACAGCTTGTAGGCCCGTCCGGGTAAGTTCTCCTCCCTTATCCAATTCTGGCCCCCGTCACGCGAGATAAAGAGGGCAAACGTCTCTTTTTTTCTATCGCCTGCGGCAACATAAAGGGTTTTGGAATCGGAGGGATCGATGGCCATTGCCGTTATGTTGCCGAGAGGATTCGGTTCCGCAATTAGATCTTCGTCCGAGTGATCCGAACTCATTTTGATGCTCTTCACCGAGGACGGGCTCGGATAAACCAGGCGCCAGGTTTCACCTTCGTCCTGACTGCGCCACAATCCGTTAGATTGCGCATAAATCACCTTGCGATCGAGCGGATCGAAAACGAAGAACTCCACGACTCCTCGTAGATTAAACATGCGCCAAGACTTGCCTGCATCATGGGTGATGTAGGACCCCGTCATATCGCAACTGACCAGCACGGTCTGCGGGTCGTGAGGACTGATACTTGGATGGAACGTGGCCCCACCACCGCCCGGGCCAATGATCCTAAAATCACCGGGACGAGAGTCGCCACCGTCAGCCAAGAGCAGCGCCGCTACGGCAAGGCGAAGGAGGAAAAAGATCATCTATTTCTTTCCTTTACTTTCGTTATCATTGTTTCGGTTTCTTTTTTGGCAGAAACTACTTGCTTTGTCAATCCCCTTGAAGAACCGCTAGGTCTTGACTCGCAAGAGTCGGGCAGCGTTTTCGAAATAAACTTTCTTGAGTATTCCGTCGGGTAAACCGAGGCCGTAGATCCGCCAGCGCCCCTGCGGGGGCACCGGTGCGGGCGCATAGTCGAAGTATTCGTCTTCGGTTTCAAGAAAGCGGTAGTAAATCTCGTACAGCTCGTCGTTGCAGATTTGCTGAGGCGTGTCGGTACCATGGGGAACGGCATCCGTTCCAAAGAGAATTCGATCCTGATATTTCTCGAAGAGCTTTTTGGCCATCCGTGGCTGGCGCCCTAACTCCCCAATCCGCGCACCAAGTTCCACATGCATATTGGGGAAGCGGTCCAGACATTCGCCGACGTAGGGAAGATTCTCAGCGTCATTGCCCACATGAAGCACAATGAATTGGGTCTTGGGGTGGCGAGCCAAAACGCGGTTACGTGCCTCCAGCAGTTCCGCGTTGCTGGGAAAATCGCCGCCGTGGAAGGACCAATCAGGATGGTTATTCAATTCCTCGAAGCGCTCATTGAAACGATCGATGGGCAGGAAGAATGCCTCCGGATCCGAAACGTGAATCGCTACCGGCATCCCTAGTGATCCGCATGTTTCCCACATGGTGTCGAAGCGTGGATCGTCAATTCTTACCAATGGGCCTTTCGAGATCTCCTCTCGCAAATAAAGGCCCAGCGTCTTCAGAATCTTGAGTCCGCGCGCGCCGGCCTGTTGCGCCCGAACAATCTCATCGGCTTGAAATTTGCTATACCCGGGTTGATTGCTGCGTTCCCACCACGGTTCCGTGAAGGTTACGAAGCGTTCCGGATATGGCTGCTGAAACTTTCGAATGGTCTGCTCTAGTCCTTTGCCAACTCCGCCGGTCAGGTTGACCATCACCCGGATGTTCTTTCGATCCATCAGCGGCAGCAGCTCCTCGACAGGGGCGGGATATTCCATGGCCTCTCCTAGGCCTACTCCGTTGGCTGACTTCGCGGTGAACGACAGATGCGTGTGAATATCTATGACTGGATGTCGTGAGCGAAGCACCTTTGTCTCCGGGACGTGTAGCATGCTGCGCGGTTGGAAGTCCGCGAGCTGCAGTGGTTTTCCCGCTCCCCCCGGAGCGACTGGCGACGACCTTATTGGTAATCTGCCTGCAAAGAAAGACATCCCCATGCTTTCCAACCAGCGTCTCCGGCCCATTCCACTCATGAATCCTCCCGTCTTCAAATCCCACCCCTATGGATTCCCGCTTTCCTGCGACTTCTTCTATATCGTTTACTTTCCCTTGTCAAAGTGGGATAACTCTCCGGGTTCGGCTTCCCTTAAGGCCAATGCCAACGTCCACGATGCACGTCGACCTTGAACAGAGCGAGCCGATCAAGACCCAAGGGACACGCTGATGGTTAATTGGAAAATGGCGGTTTTGATTGGTGCTCTTGCCGGGGCAGCGTTCACTTTGCTTCCTTTTTCGAGTACCGGCCAGATCGCTACGATAGGGCAGCAAGCCTATACCAGTGACGTGCAACTCCAGGCCAAACGGTCGCCGGTGGATTTCCTGGCCGATGGCGATGCTACTAAGCCTTCCTGGAGACAGGCCAAATCGGTGGAATTTGACAACGACGCTTCGGGCAAGCCCCACTATCCGGACATTGCGACTCAGGTTGCATCCGTTTGGACCGAAACTCATGTTTACTTTTTCTTTTGGTGTCGCTACGACTCGCTGAATGTGTATCAAGGAGAAGACGCGGCGGTTGAACGATGGCAGCTTTGGGATCGCGACGTGGCCGAAGTTTTCCTGAACCCTCAGCCAGAGCGAGTGAATCACTATTACGAGTTTGAGGTAGCCCCCAATAACCAGTGGATAGACCTTGAAATCGATAAGAGTAAAGAGCCTTTTAATGATGCGTCTTGGAATTCAGGCTTTGAGCACGCCACCCGCATCGACGCCAAGAATCACATTTGGACGGCGGAAATGCGCATACCGATCTCGTCGATGAATATCAGCGCGATTCATCCGGGTGCTGAATGGCGAGCGAATTTCTTTCGAGCAGCAGGAAAGGGCGGTGACGAGCACCGTAAGTTTCTGGCCTGGAGCATCATTCCTGAAGGGAAAACATTTCACGTGCCAACTCGGTTTGGAATCTTGCGGCTGGTGAATTAGTTCTGACGTTCCGACAAACTGGCCTTAGCGGTACCAAGGACGCCGGACAAAGCAGTAAGCCTAATGAATATAGGCTCCCGATGGCAGTAGATACTGTATTGGCCAAATCTCCTGTTTGTGCTCCACGATTTCAGACCATTTCAAGACTTTCGCGTCTGGCTGGGGCAAGAGCTCAATGCCGGGCAGCGTCTCGGCAATGGCGCTCGCGAGCGTGTACCCACCATCAGGGGCGGTTACAGCTACTCCTTTTGCGCCCAGCTTCTCACGGGCGAATCGACCGGCGATTTCTGCGTCCTCGATCATTTGCAGAAAATACGGCCTGCCGGTCAACAGAGAGTTGTATACATGATTGGCCAACACGCCTGAAATGGAATTGACATATGCATGATCAAAATCCAAGGCACCCAAGGTCGGATCATCCGGAGAGACCGCTGTGTATGGCATGCGAGTCTCGCCGAGGCCGCGGAAATCAAACGAGACAACATCGTAGCCCTGCTCCACATGTTTCTTGATGTCCGGCCAGTCTGCCGCCGTCGCTTTGCCGCCTTCGCGGAACCACAAGAGAACTGTTCGTTTACCAGCGGCGGACTTATGAATGTGCAGCAAAGGCATTTCGAGCAGTTTGCTGTGACGCAGTAGATACCGGTCAATCGACACGCCGGCTGCTTTTGAGCTCCCCACGTCTTCCCAGGTAATCTGCCCCTGCGCGGCCATGGCCCCGGAATATTCGCTTACCTGCCACTCTTTCACTCCGCCGTATTTGTCACCGTAATATTCCTTCGCAAGGTGGTGCCCCGGCGCGGTTCTGTGTTCGTTGTAAAACTCTCGGATCACCTCCATCAGAGATTTTGCATCGCGGTAGTCGAGCGCAACCTGGCCCGTTCGAGTGCACAGCAAATCTTTATCAGCGAGTTCCTTAACCGGAGGAAGTCCATGTCGAACTGGCATTTGATTGAAGCGGTCGAGAAAGTCGAGCGCGGCTTCCTGATTCTCCGATGAAAATTGATGCGCGTGATAGCCCTCAACCAGCGCAATCCGCTCTCCGCGGTCGAAACGCTCGTACAGGCTGCGCACTTCGCGGACCGTCTTGCGCGTGCCTTCAATGGGGAAAAAATCGAGTACTGCCGCGGCCACCATCACCGGCCGTGGATACATCATCAGCAGGAGTCCGGGATGGTCCACCCCATTGGAAATCATGCCAAACAAATCTTGCTCGGGATCGCTGTCGGGGTCGGCAAAAATGCGGTTATACATCCTCATGGGCAACGCGCTGATATAGCACGAAGGCACGGCCACCTTGATGCGCTCATCGAGAGCGGCAATCAAAGTGGCCTGAAACCCGCCGCCGCTTGTCCCGGTAATGCTGATTCGCTGGCTGTCAACTTCAGGGCGTGTGAGCAGATAGTCGACCGCGCGGATACCATCCCATATCTCCCATCTGGCAAGATTCGCCCCGGCCAGATAGGCCAGGTTCCCCATTGCCGCGTGTTCGCCGCAAACCAAGTTATAGCGACTCTTACCTGCTGCCAAATCCCAGAACTGGCTGCGTTCACCCTGCCCCACGGGATCCCAGGAAATGACCACATACCCCCGCCCCGCCAGCCTTTGACTCAACGACTGATAGTGGAATTTTCCATCGGCGGCATGCCCCGCGGGCACCAGCACAGCGGGATGTTTCCTGGAGTGATCATCCGGCACGTATAGCAGCGCGGTGACATAGACACCTGGCAAACTCTGGAAGATCAGTTTTTCGACAGAGAACCCATCCATCCGAATCCTGCCGGTGACGCGCGCTTGCAGATCCGTTTTTGCCGTCGGCAAGCCGCCGATCATTTGCAGAAGCTTTCCTCGCAGTTGGTCTTGCGTGCTAAGCAATTCTCTCTCGTTGTGGATGCCGTCCCAGGTTCTTTGGCGATCGTTGTCCTCGCGCCAGGCTTGCTCCGCCTGATATTGTAGGAAAGGTGTTATTCGTGGCCCCGGCGATAAAGGCTGTTCGCGGACACGGAAAGCTTCGGGTGGGGGTGAATCGTCCGCGGCTAGCGCGCACACAGCAATCGCTCCAGCCAGCACCGCCATGACGCATGGCCGGATCATCCTGCCTCTTTGCAGCTGTCTGGGGCCCTCAACCGGCCGCCCTGTTTCGCATCCGCACCGCAGCGTAAAATGACTCACTGTGTTTTTACCGTGACTGAACCCATGCTATACCAGCCGTCGTCTTGACGGCCCTCAATGGCGAAGCGAATGGCCGGTTGCTCCGTTCTTCGATCCAGCATGGCAACCCGGAAATCGTAACTGCCTTCGGCCAAATTTTCCGGAACATATAACGTGCCGTCGAATACCGCGTCTCCGGGAAGCCATTTTCGAATGTCCACTGGGATTGGAATGACGGTCGCGGTCTTGGAAGATCTCAGTTCAACGGCCAGCGAAAACTCTCTGTAAATGGGAGCGACTCCCGCGTTCAGCCACCACATATGAATCGGCATCATCGAGCCGGCGCCAACCGTCTTCGGGTACTCCAGGCGCCGCAAAATAAAACGGTATCCCATCTTCTTCTGAAAGCTCTCGAATCGACTCTTCCATTCAGACGGAATCGGTGCGGACTTTATGTTTACGGAGCTCACATGCCAGCGCAGCGCTTGATCGAGAATGTAGTCAACGTCGTAGCCCCTCTCCTTCCAGCCGGCAACCGTGAAACAAACTTCCAGTGAGACGGGCTTGTGTTGCCAAACGTCCTGAATTCCCGCGCGCACCACTTGCTGTGGGTAGATCTCCAGCATCTCTGCAGGAAAGTAGGGATTAGTGGAACTGGTCCGCATGTCCCCCAGACAATCCAGCCTCCATCCCGCGCCATGTTCCGTGCCATAGGTGAGCGCCTGTTGCTCGTCAAAATTCATCAGCAACGGCGTGTGCTGAAAAGCATTCAGCCATATATCGATTAGCTCCTTTTGATAGGGGAATGGGGGCATATAGGGGCTCCAACCCTCTCCCCAATACCCCACTGACGAGATATCTACGCTGTCCAAATACGGATTCCCGTCGTATCGTTTTCCAGCCTCTAGAACCAGTTCACCCCAGTGCTTGAGAAATAGCGGATCGCTAAAATCCGGCTGCCATATCTCTCCGTCCTTGTCTGTCGGTTTGTTGGCACGCCGCGCGCCCGAGTTCCGATACCAACCCGGGAGCGGATCCTGGTTGGAATATGGCATCAGGCGAATAGCAAGACTTTGTCCATGCGTTCTGGCCTCCTCCAATGCGAGATCCACAATTTCCCAATGAAACTTTCCAGGCTCCGTCTCAAGGACGTTCCAATACCAGCGGCAATACGAGATAGAGGCCTCCGGAAAATCCGGCTTCGTGGGCGCTTGCCCCAGCTTCGTAACTGGCCCGACTTCGGACCACTTCAAAGGAGCATTTGGCTCTTGCCCGTTGAATCTTTGAAACGTGGTAATGCCCATTCCTGGATTTACCAGTACGTCGTGGATTTCTTTCGGGCGAATCACAACGACATTGGACTGCGCAAATCCTTGGTGCAGGCTCGCTAGTATCACCAGCGTTGCGAAGCAACAATTCCTCATCATCAATCGTGCGCGGCCGCTGGATAATTTTGGTGTCCGAACCATCTTGGAGCTCTCCGTTCCCAGCTAGCCGTTCGGCAATGCTGCCTAGCGCGAAAAACGTACTTCAAATTACGCTTGCCGAGTTCGACTAATCCGGTCGAGCAAATGCCACCAGCACATCGGATACCTTCCCGATGAAATAACCGCCTCCCCCAGCGGCAATCACAACGAACTGCTTGCCGGTCTTCTTGCCCATGTAAGTCATTGGAGTGGCGTACGCGCTGGCCTCCAGGTCGCCGACCCATAATTGCTCCCCAGTCCGCGCATCGAATGCGCGAAAACGGCTATCTGTCGTCGCCCCAATAAATACCACTCCGCCGTCGGTCACAATCGAGCCGCCAAGGTTGGGCGTGCCAGTTGTCGTCTTCAGCCCGTCTACAACTCCAATTGGCACCTTCCAGACGATCTCTCCCTTGTTCACGTCCACGGCGTTGAGTGTTCCCCAAGGGGGCTTCTGGCATGGCCATTGGTGCTCGTCCCAGAAGCGGGCATACTCTCCTTCTTTCGAAGCTCGCCGGTATCGCACTGGTGCGTCTGCGGCCTGCGGTTCCATTGCTCCCACGGCGCCCACCTCATTCGCGTTAACAAACAGGTAGCCGGAAGCACGGTCAAAGGAAGCGCCGGACCAGTTCGCTCCACCCAATGTGCCGGGTACCACTAATGTCAACTTGCGACCATAGGGTGTGTACATCCCGTGGCTCTCGAGCGAATGAAATAGTTGAGCACAATAACGGTTGGATTCTGGTGTAACTGTGCTGAGGTCGCCTTCGCTGAATGACTGTCGAACAAGAGGCGGAGGCTTCACCGGAGATGGCTGCGTCGGCCAGGCGGCTTCGCCGGGCACGTCGCTGTTGGGAACCGGGCGCTCCTCCACCGGGAATAGCGGTTTTCCTGTAAGTCGGTCGAGGATAAACACAAATCCCATCTTAGTTAGCTGTGCAATCGCAGGAATATCCCGGCTATCGCGCCGCACGGTTATCAGCACGGGCTGCGCGGGCATATCGTAATCCCAAATATCGTGATGCACCATCTGGTAGTACCACACCAGTTTGCCGCT
>WNFS01000162.1_pt1 | contig 48151 bp, 57 predicted proteins | sample 5400141 | NCBI WGS metagenome assembly WNFS01 (sample SAMN13153358, study PRJNA577476) | soil metagenome | isolation source: 60 cm saprolite under Madrone tree | place: USA:California | collected 2016-06-14
CGCCCAAAACCCGGAAATTCATACGCTGATTAATCGGTACCGGACCATTCCAAATGTCGATTTTGGACCTGACATCAAACATTCTCATTCTCTTGACGGAGCAAATTTTGCGGTCTCGCGCGAAGCACTCAACCGGGTGGGGCCTTTTGACGAGCGGCTCGGGCCGGGAGCTTCTGGAACCTCCGAAGATGTAGATTTCGCACGCCGCCTCTTGGGAGAGGGTTACCGGATCGGCTACATGAGAGAAGCAGTTGTCTATCACAGCATAGACCCGATCCGGTTAACGGAAGATTACTTTAAAACGCACCATAAACGACAAGGACACAGCCGTGTGCTCATGAACGACAAAGGAATAGGGCGCATCTTTTTTGGTCTCGGACGCGCCACTGCTCAATTCGCCTTTTATTCGTTGGGGAAGAGGGAAAGAGACAGATACCGAAGCAAGGGCCGGATCTATCACTATCTGGGGATGCTCGAGACCAAGCTAAAGAACCGGAATGGTCCGTAGCGCCGCCCACATCATATACCGAAGTTAGATTGAAGAGAATGTTATCCGTGACGTGATAAAGCGCGTTGGCAACGATATTGCCGACGATGTTCTGCACTGGGCCTCCACTTGAATTGGGCGCCCCGGGACAGCGCGGATCGTCGGGAGCGACTGTACAGTTTGCGGGAGCGTCCAAATCGATATTGGCGTCTAGCGCTAGGTACCCATTGGCCCCACGGCCTAAGAACTGATAGCCAAGACTGACTAAGTTCGGTCTCGAAAAATCCGGATCCAATACTCTCCGTGTGATTGGACGGGGATCCACGAGCGTTAAGGTCGCCCGCCCCTGCGTGATTTGTCGCGACCCCGGATTAAACCCACCGTCAAATACAGCTGTCAGATAACCCGTGGGCGTAAGCCGCAGACTTATATCGAGATCCGTCAGGTTGGGGCTTGTCGTGACGGGGGCTGGAAACGGATTGCCGACGCCGCCGGCAATATTGTAACCCATTGCGAGCCGCAGCGATCCCAGCTCCTGGACATTGGAAACAAACGGGTTCAGCGATTCGACTGCTGTGTCAGAGGCAGGAAGCGCTGTACCCGTCTTGCCCCAGAACCGGTTGGTAAAGGCCAAGGTCACGATGTTCCTGTGCCTAATGCGGTCGACTCCGTCCATGATAGGAATTTTGTCCTGGTTAACACCGGGAATGAAAAAATAGCTCAATTCCGGCTCAATCACATGCCTGATGCTGCTGAATCCCAGACCATTCCAAGAAAATACTCGGCTTAGGGAGGTCCCGATATTGGCGCGTATTTCTACCAGTTCTCGGGATATGTTACGAGCATTAGGTTGAACAGGTTGATAAAGATAATAGACAGTTTCTCTCGGTGCAGCGCTCACCGCGCCGAAGAGGTAAGAAGCCAGCTTAAAGGGCAACACCACTTCTGGTCTGAGATCGAGGCGGAGCCCCTCACCGCAATAATTCGTGTCCGCGTTCGGCCCGAAGGGACAAGGATTGTTCCGGAGGTAGTTTACACCCTCCACCCCCCAGCGAAACTCCAGAGGGAAATTAGGCAAGAGTCGCTGTCCCCAGAAAATGAGTTGGGGGTTCCGTTGCAGCGTGGTATCAGTTGGCTGGATAAAATCCTGATAGAAATCCCATTGCCCTTTGAAAAAAGTATCGCCCCAACCCTTAAACGCGCCGAACTGGGAGCGGCCAAAACGGCTCACCTGGATTTCCCGTTCCCTTTGGGGAGGCAGATCGAAGCGGTCCACCAGCTCGCGCGTGAACAGATCGTCGCTATAGACGCCGAAGTCACTATAGGTAAGCCAGTTGGTAGACGTCGTGTAGCGGTGGGTTCCGACGGCGGCCCACCGATTTTCGGGAATAAACGGCTGGGCAATCGTCTTATCCACGATGTCTGCATCCGCGTTCTTACGCCACAACTCGTTAAAATAAGACGCAAGGAAGCGAAAATCGGAGCTCTGATCAAACTTGGTCCGAAAATCCGCCAGCAAGCCCAGTCTGGTGCGGGTCTCGAGGTCGAAGCCGACGGTTGTATCCGTACTCTTCGACGGCGCCCAATAAAACGGCTGCAGAAATCGAAACCCGTCTTTTGACGACGAACCGATTTGCGGGACTAGAAATCCCGTCTGTCGTTCGCTTTGCAGTGGGAAAAAGCCGTAGGGTATATACAAGACCGGAATATCATAAACATAAACATAGCCGTCCCTGACGATCCCCACACCCTCAAGTGTAAGGTCGATTTGGTCGGCTGAGATGCGCCACGGCGTTGGGCCGGATTCGCACAGGCAGGTTGTGAAGAATCCCTCATCGACATGATAGGTTTGACCCACGAATTTCTGCAACTTTTGCCCCGACATGCTGACATGATTCTGTTCCATGAACAGATCGCCGTTCTGAAGCTCACCCGTTTCCTTGTCCAGATTGAATTGCATGAAGTCCGCAGATTTAACCTTCCATGCGGGGTCGTCCAGTGAGACTTTCCCTTTTGCTTCCAAGTCCTTCGTTTCATTGTTCATCTGAACTTCATCGGCTTTGAGTGTCATCAGCTCGCGCTTGATTTGGACGTTGCCTTTCGCTTCGACCTCCTTTCCACCATCGCCGAAAGAGAGACTGTCAGCGGTTATGTCCATCTTTTGTTCCTGAGTACCCGTTCCAGTGGATTGTCCCCACGAAGGTGCGACGCAGAACACGGCAACGATGGCCAATATCGCGCGGGTATAGAAATTTATCCTTAGGCTCATCGTTTCCTAGGGTGGAAATGTTGGCTTGTTTTTTTGGCCGGATTTTGCACCAGCAATTTCTTGGAGGATCGGTCGGATCTCACCCAAGAGATAGAGAGAACCGGCCACAAGAATAATATCGTTGGATTCCGCGTGATCGAGTACATATTCCAGCGCTGAGCGGGAATCTTCAATGGTAAAGTTCGGAACTTTTCCACTCAGTTGAGCAGCCAAGCGATGCGGGTCGGCGCATCGTTCCATATTAACTCGCGTCAAAACAATCTCATCCGCCACCTCGGAAAGGCTCTCCAACATGCGCTGCCAGTCCTTGTCCTCCATTGAAGCGAACAAAAGCTTGACTTTTCGCTGTTCGCGAAAGTTTTCAATCTCTTCAACCAGCGCTTTAACGCCCTCACCGTTGTGCGCACCGTCTAGGATAACAGTCGGATGATCCTGAATGATCTCAAACCGGCCGGGCCAGCGGACTGTTTTTAACCCCTCACGCAGGGCCGCTTCGTTTACCGGGAAATCCTGCGCCGTGATTTCAAGCGCGCCAAGCGCAAGCGCTGCATTCCTCTTCTGATGCCTCCCTCGGAGCGCGACATCGACGCTATTTAAACGCCATTTTATACCTATATAGTCGAAGAGATCTCCATTTTTCAAGGAAAAAGTAAAATCCCGGCCGAAAAAGTAAGCCGGGGCTTCATGCTCATCGGCAATATTCTTTAGGAAGGCTGCAACCTCGGTTGGCAATGCGCCGCAAACCACAGGAATACCCTTCTTTATGATTCCGCCTTTTTCCCGTGCGATCGAAAGCAGGTCGGATCCGAGATAAGCCTCGTGATCCTTGGAAATCGTCGAGATCAATGACACCACGGGCCTCACTAGATTCGTCGCATCGAGTCGCCCGCCTAGGCCGACCTCAATCACCGCCACATCGATCTTGTGTCGAGCAAAGTAAATAAAGCCCATGACTGTAACAAATTCGAAGAAGGTCAGGGAAACTTTGGCCGCCGTCGTGCGGTCCCAAATCTCGTCAGCCAAGGCTACAACTTCGTTTGGAGCAATCTCTTCATCTCCGATGCGTATCCGTTCCGTGAAGGATATAAGGTGGGGCGATGTGTAGAGAGCGACGCGATAACCGGATTGGGACAGGATGCGGTGCAACATGGCAGCAGTAGATCCCTTGCCGTTGGTTCCGGCGATATGAAAGGAGGGGAACTTCTTTTCCGGGTGGTCAAACAGGGATAAAGCCTGGTCCATGCGATCCAGCCGTAGATCGATCACTCCCCCGCGCAGGTTATAGATCCTGTTGAGAGTTTCCGAATAAGAATCCATGGGGAATAAGCTCAAGGCCCCGCTTCCTAACTTGTAGCGGAGACTCTTCTGAAAAATGCGCCCGATCTCTAAGATTTCTTGGCGACTCGCTTCATTGCCCGCTTGAGCTCGGACACGAAGACGCCGGCACACCGTGCTTTCTCGGCGCTTCCTTTAGCTCCTTCGATTCTTTCGACCAATGCGCTGCCGACCACCGCGGCATCGGCAAAGCCAGCGATCCAGGCAGCCTGCTTTGGCGTCGAAATGCCGAAACCCACGCCGATCGGCAACGACGTAGCCCGCCGTACCCGCGCGACTTGCGAGCGCAGTCGGCCGTCGAGTGCTTGGCGCGCTCCAGTGACACCGGTCACGGAAACGTAATAAATAAATCCTCGACCTTTTCCGGCCACAAGCTGCACCCGATCCGGACCGCTGGTGGGGGATAAGAGGAAAATGAGATCCAATCCTTCGGCATCGGCACGGCCCTTGAGCTCCGCGCTCTCCTCAGGGGGCAGATCCACACATAGTATCCCATCGGCGCCGGCGCGGGCCGCCGCAACACAAAAATTTTTCACGCCGAAGTGAAAGAGCGGATTGAAGTAACCGAAAAGAACGATCGGTACTTGTGATGTTCGACGAAACTGGCGGACCAGCCGAAAGATTTGTGGCAACGACAGGCCGTTTTTCAAAGCTCGTTCCGACGAGCGCTGAATTGTCGGTCCGTCCGCGGTGGGATCAGAGAAGGGGATTCCCAGCTCAATGCAGTCCGCGCCGCCCTCTTCCAGCGCCCGAAGGATCCCAAGCGTCGTTGCAAGATTGGGATCGCCCGCGGTCACAAAAGGGATCAACGCGGACTCTCCCCTCTCCTCTAACTCAGCAAATTTTCTTTCGATGCGACTCATAATTTAATTTAGAGCCTGACTCCTAGGTAATCCCCCACGATCATCATATCTTTATCTCCCCTTCCGGAAAGATTGATGATGACGGCCTGACGTTTAGCCAAACGGCGCGCGAATCGCATGACGGCCGCCATGGCATGGGCGCTCTCTAATGCCGGGATAATTCCTTCCACCTCCGCAAGAAATTTGATCGCATCAATCGCTTCACTATCGGTGGCTGAGGTAAACCGTACCCTACCCCGGTCACGTAAATAGCTAAGTTCCGGGCCGACACCGGGATAGTCCAGTCCGGCGGCAATCGAGTGCGTCTCGCGGATCTGTCCCCTCTGATCCTGCAGGACGTAGCTTTTGCTACCATGGAGCACGCCCACTTCCCCACCAAGGATCGACGCCGCATGTTTGCCTGTCCGGAGACCCCGTCCCGCCGCTTCAACGCCTAACATTCTTACCTTGCGGTCGCGGACGAAGGGATAGAAAAGCCCCATGGAGTTGCTGCCGCCGCCAACACAAGCAACCAGGTAATCAGGCAATCGCCCTTCGGCCTTTAGAATTTGCCTCCGCGCCTCTGCTCCGATCACTGATTGAAAGTTACGAACCATCATCGGATAGGGGTGCGGACCGGCCACGGAGCCGATCAAATAGTAGGTATTTCGCACGTGGGTCACCCAATCCCTAAGCGCTTCGTTCATCGCGTCCTTCAGGGTCTGACTACCTGATTCCACGACCCGCACCGTGGCGCCAAGAAGTTTCATACGAAAAACGTTCAACGATTGCCGTGCGACGTCTTCCTTGCCCATGAAAATCTCACACTCCAGACCAAACCGCGCAGCCACCGTCGCCGTAGCGACCCCGTGTTGCCCCGCGCCCGGCTCCGCAATGATTCTTTTCTTCCCCATTCGGCGCGCTAGGAGAATTTGGCCAAGGGTGTTGTTGATCTTGTGCGCGCCGGTGTGGCAGAGATCCTCACGCTTCAGATAGATTTTCGCGCCCCCAAGTTTGTGAGTCAGCCGTTCGGCGAAATAGAGGGGCGTTGGTCTTCCAGCGTATTGATGAAGATAAACCTGGAACTCTTTGCGAAAGCTCGGATCCCGACGTGCCTCCGCATAGGCTCGCTCTAACTCTGTGAGCGCGGGCATAAGCGTCTCCGCCACATACCGGCCCCCATAGGGACCGAAATGCCCGCGCCGATCAGGCACCTTTGGCAGCAAGAATGAATTCCTTGAGCTTCCCATGATCTTTAATACCCGGGTGTGCTTCTACACCGCTACAGACGTCGACCCCATAGGGATGGATTCGACGGATGGCCTCAGCGACATTTTCGATGCTTAGACCGCCCGATAGAATCAATTTTTCACTCTTCAGTCCCTCGAGCCAATGCCAAGGAAATGCAGCGCCTGATCCGCCATATCCCGAAGACCACGAATCCAATAAATAAAAATCCGCCGGGAACTGTTCTATTCCATCCAAGGATTGCTTTTCTTTCACGCGAAACGCCTTGATGACTTTCATCGTCCAGCCGCGACAATAGTCCTCGTTCTCCTCGCCATGGAACTGTAAACCGCTATATGCCTGACGTCCGTCGGCGAGCTCCCCGTGGGTGATAATCTCACGAACTCTCTCTTTCGGCTCGTTGACAAACACGGCTATATTGCAGGACGTTTCAGGCAAACGCTTGAGAACAGCGCGCGCCTCCTCTGGCGCGATGCACCGGGGACTCGGCGGATAGAAGTTAAATCCTAGGGCATCAGCGCCGAATTCGAGTGCCTTCTCGGCGTCCGCTAAATTGGTGATACCGCAGACCTTAACCTTAATCATGATGATGAAATTCAACCGTGAAGATTGAGCGCTACCGTTCCAATAGCTCGCGAAGCTTTTTTCCAGGCTCAGCCGCCCGCATAAGCGCTTCACCGATCAAGAAGGTGTGGATGCCCAACTTCTCCACGCGCCGAATCTGCTGCACGCTATCGATGCCGCTCTCACACACCGCTGGCGTATCGACAGGCACCAACGGTGCTAATCTCTCTGTCGTTGCCAAGTTCACCTCAAAGGTCTTGAGATCGCGGTTGTTGATACCCACCAATTGTGCTCCGGCCTTCACCGCAGCGTTGAGTTCCTCTTCGGTGTGCACTTCAACGAGTGAGTCCAATGACAGAGCGGTGGCTTGCTCACGCAGTTCCTGCAGCAAACTCGGATCAAGTAAAGCCGCAATAAACAAAACCGCATCGGCACCATAGCTCCTCGCTTCGGTCAACTGGTAAGGGTCGACGATGAAATCTTTACGCAGCAACGGCACATTGACCGTGCGGCGAATCTGTTCCAGATACAAAAGGCTACCCTGGAAAAATCGCTCCTCCGTGAGCACCGAAATCGCGCTTGCTCCGTGACTGGCATACTCTTTGGCGACCGCCACAGGATCGCAATTGTCGCGAATTAGCCCCTTGGAAGGCGAGGCTCGCTTGATTTCGGCAATGATTCGACGCGAGCTACCCGTCAGGCTCTTAGCAAATCCACGCGTGAGCGTGTGAAACAGCGGCCGCTCGCGCAGCGCCGACGGTGGCATCTCTCGTCGTCGTCGCTCTATCTGATTACTTACGTGCTCGACGATGGTGGCGAGAAATTCAGCCATGGAAAACTAAGCCGCACTGGTCATTTGCACCAGCCGCTCAAGCTTCTCCTGCGCCCTGCCGGAATCGATCGACTCCGCAGCCAAATGCATGGCTTCCTCAATAGACGGGGCCTTGCTGGCGACGTAGAGCGCCGCGCCACTATTGAGTAACACGACGTCTCGCGGGGCTCCCTTCTTCCCCTGCAACACAGCGCGGACCATGTTAGCGCTCTGTTCCGCGCTGCCCCCACGAAGATCCTCCATGCGACATCTTTTGAGTCCCATGGCTTCTGGCTCGATCATGTACTGTTTAACCTGTCCATCGCGCAGTTCAGCGACCTTCGTCGGACCGCAGAGTGAGATTTCGTCCAACCCTTCGACACCGTGAACAACCATCGCCCGAACGCTCCCGAGGTTGTTCAAAACATGGGCGATCACCCCGACCAGTTGACCGCTGTATAGACCCATGAGCTGATGCGTCGCCATCGCGGGATTCGTCAAGGGCCCCAATAGATTAAAGATCGTGCGGATACCGATATCACGACGCGGCTGCACAGCGTATTTCATCGCTTCGTGGAGTAGGGGCGCGAACAAAAAGCCGATGCCGATCTTATCGATGCAGGCTTCTACGGTCTCCTTGGGTGCATCCACCTTGACTCCCAAAGCCCCAAGCACATCGGCGCTTCCCGATTGACTCGATACCGAACGGTTACCGTGCTTGGCCACAGAAACTCCGGCCCCCGCCACCACGAAGGCACAAGTCGTGGAAATATTGAAGGTCCCCTGCTGATCCCCACCGGTACCACAAGTGTCCAAGACGGTTTTGGATTCCACCTTGACTTGACGAGCCTTCTCACGCATCACGCGTGCAGCTCCGGTAATTTCTTCTACGGTCTCTCCTTTCATCCTGAGCGCCGTGAGAAAGGATGCCACCTGCAAAGGAGTTGCCTCTCCCGTCATAATCTCGTTCATTACGGAGATTGTTTCTTCTTCAGAGAGATTGGCCCGGTTGACTAGCTTTTCGATGGCTTCCCGAATGTTCATCTTCGCCTGCAACTTTATTGACGCGTGGTAAATGCTTTGGGAAAATTCTCTTTGGTTTTCAAAATATCCGCGATCTTTTCCGCCTCCTCACGGGAACTGAACTGGCCCACGCGGACACGGTACCAGAGTCTCCCTTTGTTGTTCGCTTCCGTCAAATAGGCGTTGTAGCCTTTATTCTTGAGCCTATCAACCCAGATTTTACCCGACTGTTCATCCGGGAACGCATTGACCTGCACGTACCAAGGTTTGCCGAGTTCTTTCTCCTCGGCAGTATCTGACGATTGAACCGGATTCGGCTTCTCTCCGGACGGCTTCTCCTCGGCCCTCAACGATCCAGGAAGTGATTCGTCCCTCGCCTTGGATTTGGACTCTTTCGCTTCAGGCCTGATCGCCTTCTCAATTTGTCTTGGCTCATTGGTTTTTTCTTCGAGCAAGGATTCGGCGCCGGATGATTTAGTGAGCGTGTCATAGAAAGTCAGCTCTTCTCTTGCCTGTCCGTTAGGAGCCGCAGCGCCGCCTTGCCCCGATGGTTTGACGGGAATTTTGATTAAGGGTTCCTCGGGCCTAGCTATTTTTCGTTCTTCGATTCCTCTGCCGACGACAATACCTAGCAAAAAGATAACGAGCGCAGTTAAAGTAAACGCGCCGCCGAGCAACACCAACTGGGCACGACTAAAGTAGATTCGTTTGTCCCGGTCTCTTCGATTCTCCGCCATCGAAACTCTCCATCATGGGTCACCCGTCTTGAAAATCCGTGGAATCCTGTTCCGCGCGGGAGGCCATCTTCATCGGCGCTTCAACTCCTAAGATTTCCAGACCTCGACGAATTGTCCTTTGAACATTCTGCACCAGCAATAACCGCGCTTGGCTCAATCCTCGATCATCGGAAATCACCCGGTAGCGATTATAATAGCGATGGAACTCTCCTGCCAACTCGAGCAAATAAAATACTATTCGGTGCGGTTCGAGTTCCCTCACGCTGTCTTCCAAGACATCGTTAAACTGAATCATCCTGCGGATAAGTTCCATCTCTTCCGGTAGCTCGAGCCGTTCTACCGAGATCCGCCCCAGGTCCAAACTACTCCAGTCGACTCCGTTCTTGCGCGCCTGTTCGAAAATACTAGCGATTCGGGCGTGCGCGTATTGAACGTAAAAGACCGGATTATCGCTCGACTGGCGCTTCGCCAGGTCCAAATCGAAATCGAGATGGCTGTCCGCTTTGCGCATCAAAAAGAAAAACCGCGCCGCGTCGCACCCGACTTCTTCTAACACCTCTTCAAGAGATACGAACTCGCCGGTCCGCTTGCCCATACGCACCGGTTCGCCGCCGCGCGTGAGCTGCACCATCTGGACCAGGACGACTTGCAAGATGTTTGGGTCATAGTCCAGTCCCTGCATCGCTGCTTTCAAGCGCGGCACGTAGCCATGATGATCTGCACCCCAAACGTTGATGAGCTTGTTGAATTTGCGCTCGAACTTGTTGCGGTGATAAGCGATGTCGCTGGCAAAATAGGTCAGCTCCCCGTCGCTCTTCACCACGGTTCTATCTTTGTCATCGCCGAATTGGGTGGATTTGAACCATTCCGCACCGTCTTGTGAATAGATTAAGCCCCGCGAACGCAAGAGTTCCATGGTTTGGATGACCTCGTTTCGCCCGCGGAGTGTTTTCTCGCTAAAAAACGAATCGAACTGAATGCCAAACTCGCCCAATTGCTTGCGAATGGTTTCGAGCAACGCATTGCCACCGTACTGCATAAAGTAACCGACGGCAGCTTCTCTTGGCTCTTTAAGAAATCTGTCGCCATCTCTCTGCTTAACCTGAGCCGCGATCTCTCTGACGTATTCGCCAGGATAACCATCTTCGGGAAAGTTGACTTCCTCGCCCAAGAGCTCGCGGTAGCGGGCATAAATAGAAAGACCAAGACTCTCCATCTGCCTACCCGCGTCATTGACGTAGTATTCGCGCTGAACCTCAAAGCCCACCGCCTCGTGCAGTCCCGCCAAGACATCTCCGATGACCGCCACACGGCCGTGACCCACATGCAGCGGACCTGTCGGGTTGACGCTGGCAAATTCGATTTGCACCTTCCGGCCTCCGCCGATATCGAGTTTAGTCTCTTTGCCTCCCGCCACTTCCCTCAGTTGCTGGTAGTAAAACTGCGACGAAAAGGCAAAGTTCAAAAAACCCGGACCCGCGATCTCCCTACGCGCCAGAATACCGTAGGGGTCCTCGATATTCTTAAGGATCATTTCCGCGATGACCCGCGGGGATTTTTTGGCTTTCTGCGCCCACAACATGGCGACATTGGTTGTAAGGTCGCCAAACTCCCGCTGCTTGGGCGGCTCAAGAAGCAAAAGGGGGAGCTCTGTTGAATTCAGCTCTCCCCCCTTTGCTGTTTTCTCAATGGCCTGGATTAAAAGCTTCTTAAGGTGACTTCGCATTTCTATTCTTGTTCGTTCTCGGCGGTTCTAGCATACGCCCAGCCAGCACCCACATGACTTTTCGATACGATTTTTAAGGGAAATCTCGTTTTGCAGCACAGATGATTGAATTATTTATAATGGCTTTCTACGGTTGAAGTCAATAAGCCAAACCGCAATCTATTTCCCTGCTGAGTTAAATATCCATCGTGCGCGCAACATTCATGTCCTGATTAGGGGGCATCCTTTGAAGAGCGTCCAGTGGAGGTTCGTTCCAGCCTATCCTCAATCTCGCCAATATAAGCGGCAAGCGTGTTTCCAGACTGCTCGACCACCGAGCGCAGGTCGCGTTCAAGCTCGGCGAGTTTCCCTAACACGCCCAACTTGGATTCCTCGGTTTTTTCACCGAGCCTTCCCAGCTCCCTTTCCAGAAATGAGCGTAGTTGGCTGAAGCGGGAGGCTTCCGCCTGGTCGGCGAGTTCCCGCTGCGCTTGCAGTTCGCGGGCATAACGTCGGCTTTCTATGAGAACGGACGATTGCAGATAAACCACATAGATAAGGAATAATAACGTGAGCACGGCAACTAACCCTAGCAGAACCAGCCCCAACGGTGCTTCCACATTAGTGAAAACCAGCGACAACTTCGTCGGTGTTAAGAAAGCATTCCAATTGACCGCCGCAAAAACAGCCACGGTTCCTAACACAATCAGGATCACTACTGTGCGCAGGTACATACAAACCTCCTTCCATGAACAAGGCACCGATCATCGTATCAAGTCTGCTCTGGGAGTAACATCTGCGGACAAGTTGCACGATCGCGTGCGGCGAAGCGGACGAGCAAGCTAGAAAGGCCCGCATTAGCTTCATCGACGCGTCCTTGCTGGCGCAGTTGACGTCACCCCAGTTGCGCCATGACCCAAAGGGAGCCAGTGCGACAGATGACCGTCAGCTGACTGCTTTGAAGCAGGCGTAATTCTGTGCCGGAGTCGGATTTTCCAGTTCTAGCTCGAAGACACCAAGACATTCCACCTCGTAAAATTCAAGATCAGACAAGATCTCGATATGCCGTTTCGCCGGAAAGCGGCCCGGCTCGTACTCGAATGTAGCGCCTTCGGGTTTGATGAAGTCGCCATTCAATAAGATCCCTTGGAGAGGCAGAACGAATTTGCACTTACGATAAACGGCCGAGGTGCTGGCCTCGCTGCCAAGATCGTGCAGCGCCCAAGTCGACAGGATGGCACCCACGGGTTGGCTCATAGATCGCTCCCAGGAATCTTCAACTAGATGAGCCTGCGTGAAGCGGACCCGATCACCGAAGTTTCGAAGCCGCACAGCAGCGAGATCGAGCATCGGCCGCGAGAAGTCGATCCCTTCGTATGTGACATTGGGAATGGCTTCCAGGAAGACGCGACGCCAAATAGCCCGGGCCGATACCAAGCTCAAGTATATGCCGTGCCGGCAGCGACCGCGATTGCAGCTGAGAAATGATGAGGTCGAACAGCTGAAGTCGCTCCGGGGTCGGATCAAACCGCGCCGCCCAATCCTGGGCGTAGCAGCTATCATGAAATTCATGTTCGGTGCCGATGATCCTTTTCATTGATGGACAAACCCGTGGCGCTCGTGCAAAAGCGGATACTCTTTTAGCCGCTGACGTAAGGGATAGCTAAGAAAATGAGCCGTTCCGAAGAGAACAATCGCCCGCGCTCCCTAGTAGCCCTTCTTTTGTCCCGTAATCAGATCAAAAACGTTGCAGGCGATGCCGGTCGCCTCATATCCGTCAAGGCCGGTTGCCTGGGCAATGGAAAACATTTGATAAGCCAAGGCGGTGAATGGAACCGGCACCTCCATCTCGCGCGCCATGTCCAGCCCGAAGCCGACATCTTTGGGCATCCACGACTTGCGGGGCTTGTATTTCCGGCTGACAACGATCTCGCAGATGCGGTCGATGGCTTCCGAGCTCTGCGCGGAATTTTTCAAGACGGTGTTAAAGGCGTCTTCGGTTACGCCCCCCTTTTTCAGCCAAGAGAAAATCTCTGCCAATCCCAAGTGTTGAATTGCGGCGAACATCGCCATGGCGTTTTTCACCAACTTGGCATTGCCGAGCTCACCGACATGGAGGATTTTCTTGCCCATCGCCTTAAACACGGGCTGGTGTTGATCGAACAGTTCTTTCGGTCCCGAAATCCACAGCGACAGTGTTCCAGCCGCCGCTGCTTCTTCCACACCTCCGGCGGAGCCGTCGAGAACGGTCCACCCTTTCTTCTGCAGTTCGGTGTTCACCCCAACGATCGTCTTCTTGTCGATACTGCTGAAATCGACCCACAGCTTGGCCCCGCTAGCGGCTTCGTGCAATCCGCCACCACCCAACCCAACCGCACGAACCGCTTCATTGTACGGCAGCATCGAAAGTACCATCTCGCAGGACTCAGCAACTGCCCGAGGCGACTCCTTGAACGCCGCCCCTTGACTCTCCAATCCCCGCGCCTGCTCCCGCCGCAAATCATGAACGACTAGGCTGTAACCCGCTTTGATCAAGTTTGCCGCCATGCCGCTGCCCATACCCCCCGTACCGATAAATCCCAAGGTTTTCATAAATCCTCCAGTGAATGATTTCTTGATAATTCTCGTTCAACCCACGATGCGCACCCCGTCGGGCCATAGCACCAAGACAACCGTATCGCCAACGGCGCGGGGCCTATGTACCGATTGCGGATCCAAAAAAACCATGTCGCCTTTCACATACTCTCCGGTCTCATCGGCGATCTTGCCTTTAAGAACAAGATAGAACTCCCCGCCGATATGCTCGTGTTCCACAAACGCGTCCGGAGCGGCGTCTGCCGCGATTCGATACAGAACCAACTCCCGTTTCCCCGCGCGCGCCAACCGAGACATGGAAAGACCATTGCCGAAATCGCGCCATTGCAGTTGCTCCAAAGCATCGGCATTCAAATCAATGCGTAAGATATCGCTGAGGGATCGATACAGCACGCCTATGATATTTCCTTTCACGGGCCTAAATATCACGACCGTCCAGCGAACAAAAGCATGTCCTGCGTCACTAGGCCGGTCATGTTGACACTCGGATTTTTTCCTGATTAATTTCGCTGGACGCTTTTTGGTCGCTCGCTGCAGCCATTTCTCTACCAGTCATTTTTCAAAATAACTATGCCGAACGCGTGGATTGTTTTCCGTGTGATCGCCTCTCTTTGGTCTTTGACTTCGTCAACGGCTTTCATGATTTCGGCGAACTCCGTCACTACTGTCGTTTCTACCTGCGTCTTGTCTCCTCGCTATGGGTCTCGGTACGCTTGCCGGGGGTTGGAGGAGAATCATCAGGACCAGGCGGCAGAAAACCTGCAAGCTTCAGCCCGTTGAGTGGTTTTGCGCTGAGACTGCAGGCGTGTTCATGCTTTACTTCGCGACCTGGGCCGGAATACCGGTTAGCGCGACTCACACGATTACAGGCTCCATCGTGGGAGTCGGGGCCACTCGCGGAATTCATGCAGTGAAATGGGGGATCGCCGGAAGATTAATTTGGGTGTGGATTTTAACGATTCCTTGCTCTGCGCTTGGTGCGATTATCGCCGGAGCGACTTTCAATGTTTTAGGCTGGCGTTAGATACGAGCGGCGAAAAACTCGACGTTCCAGGAAATCCCCTTCCGTCGCTTTATCGGCTGAAAAGGATCATTGGGAATGCTATGCGGTGGCTTCCTGCGCGGTTTTCCCCACAGCGCCAGCTTCTTTCGCTGATCGTCTACCCCTTCGTTTCCTTCTCCCACGAGGAGTCTCAGTTGCGGTATCAGGACTGGCAACTAGTTCTATGACCGAAATCGGCGCCGAGTCTCCGCGTCGCCGGCCAATCTTTATGATCCGGGTATAGCCGCCGGGACGATCCTTGAAGCGCGGCGCGAGGGTATCGAACAGCTTCCGTACGATTGCTTTATCACGCACAATTCCCAAGGCTTGACGCCTCGCGTGTAAACTCCCCTGTTTGCCCAACGTGATGACACGATCCGTCCACCGCCTCACCTCTTTGGCTTTCGGGTCTGTGGTTTGAATCCGCTCCTCGCGCAACAAGCAGGTGATAAGATTGCGCATGAGTGCCCACCGATGACTGGAAGTTCGACTAAGCTTTCGGCCTGATTTGAGGTGGCGCATGAGTTAGGCCGACTCCTTCTCGTTGGCCCGCTTGCGGCTTTCGATCTCTTCTCTGGAAGGAAAGTGATCGATTTTCATACCCAGTTCGAGCCCCATCTCACGAAGAATTTCCTTGATCTCGTTGAGCGACTTGTGGCCGAAATTTTTAGTCTTCAACATCTCCTGTTCGGTCTTCTGAACCAGCTCACCGATGTATTTGATGTCAGCATTTTGAAGGCAATTCTGGGAGCGGACAGAAAATTCCAACTCGTCCACACTGCGGAAGAGATTATCGTTCAAGGGAATCGCCGGTCCATCCTCGCGCTTCTCCTGCCGGGGTTCGTCTTGGAAGTTGACGAAGATCCCGAACTGGTCCTGGAGAATCTTCGCAGCATAGGCTACGGCATCTTCTGGCCTGACGCTGCCATCGGTATGAACCTCGAAAACCAGACGATCGTAATCGGTCCGCTGACCCACGCGAGCATTGGTTACCGTAAAATTAACCTTTTGGATCGGCGAAAAAACCGCATCGATAAAAATCGTATCTACCGGCGCCCCCTCCTCTTTGTTGCGTTCCGCTGGGACGTAGCCGCGACCGAGCTTTGCGGTCATTTCCATTTCTAATCTGGCGTCACGAGATAGAGTGGCTATCTTATGTTCAGGATTCAAAATTTCCACGGTAGCGGACCCCGCGATATCTTTGCCCTGCACCGTCCCCGGTCCCTTGGCATCGATCTTGAGCGTCTGTTGCTCGCCATCGTTGAGCCGGAGTCGTACCTCTTTCAGATTTAATATGATATCGGTCACGTCTTCCGTAACGCCAGGTATGGTTGAGAATTCATGGAGAATTCCTTTGATACGGACGGCGACGATGGATGCGCCCATCAACGAAGAAAGCAGGATCCGGCGCAGAGAGTTGCCGATGGTCTGGGCAAACCCGCGCTCAAAGGGCTCCGCATAGAACTTCCCATAGGTGGAGGTCAACGACTTGTCGTCGACTTCCAGTTGCTTGGGTTTGATCAAATCCGTCCAATGCTTGTACATTGTAGACATAGCGTCTCCCACATTCGAAAATTACTTCGAATATAATTCCACAATCAATTTCTCATTAATGGGCATCGTGATGTCACTGCGCGAGGGCATTAATTTAATCCGCCCACTGTATGCATCACGATCGACTTCAGCCCATTCCGGCACGCCACGACGCTGGACACCCTCCATCGCGGTCAACACCCTTGTCATCTGCCGGCTCTGCTCTTTCACGGAGATTTGGTCTCCAACGCGAACAAAATAGGACGGAATATTGACTCGTTTTCCGTTGACCAGGATATGACCGTGCCGAACCAATAATCGTGCCTCGGCTCGGGAACCGGCAAAACCAAGTCGATAGGTAACATTATCCAATCGCCGCTCCAACAAAACTAACAAGGCCTCCCCGGTAATCCCCTTCTCACGGCTCGCTCGAGAGAATGTACGACGAAACTGATTTTCTAGGAGGCCGTACATCCGCTTCAACTTTTGTTTCTCACGCAACTGAATACTATATTCAGAGAACTTGGGCCTCTTCTGGCCATGCTGCCCGGGGGGATAATTACGCCTTTCGATGGCACACTTGTCGGTGTAACAACGCTCCCCCTTCAGAAAAAGCTTGAGGTTCTCACGCCTGCAAAGCCGGCACACAGATTCTGTGTATCTAGCCAATCCTTCCTCCTTATCAGACTCGTCTTCGTTTTGGCGGGCGGCACCCGTTATGAGGAATCGGGGTCACATCCTTGATCAGGCTGATGTTGATACCCGCAGACTGAAGCGCGCGCAGCGCCGATTCTCGCCCCGCGCCCGGACCACGCACGAAAATCTGCACACTGCGCAGTCCGTGATCCATTGCTTTTTTAGCCGCACTATCGGCTGCCTGCTGGGCCGCGAAGGGCGTCCCTTTTCGCGAGCCTTTGAAGCCCATGCTTCCCGCACTGGACCATGAGATGACGTTGCCCTGATAGTCCGTGATCGTCACAATCGTGTTGTTGAAGGTAGAATGAATATGAACCACGCCCTCGGCGATATTTTTCCGCCCGCGCTTCTTGCGCGCAGCCCGGTCCGTAGCCTTGTCCTGGGCCTGTCCTTCAGGCTTCTTTTCCTGTTTCTCATCCGCGCTGTTCTCTGTCTTTGCCATGGATTCTCCTAATCTAACTAACCCTTAGAGGGAGCGGTCTTCTTGCCTGCCACGGTTTTACGCGGCCCCTTGCGCGTCCGCGCGTTCGTGTGTGTCCGTTGGCCGCGCACCGGCAAGTTTTTGCGGTGGCGCAGGCCCCGATACGATCCCATGTCAATGTGCCGCTTGATATTCATCGACACGTCGCGTCGCAGATCACCCTCAACCTTGTGTCCCTGATCGAGGAGCTGTCGGATTTTGACAACGTCCTCATCCGAGAGATCGTCGCTCTTCAGGTCGAAGGAGATTCCGGCTTGCTCGAGGATCTTTCGGGAGGCACTCCGCCCGATTCCAAAAATGTAGGTGAGCGCGACTTCCATCCGTTTACTTCTCGGGAGATCGACTCCTGCAATACGTGCCATATTCCTCTTGCTCCTCTTAAATCCTCAGGGTTTAGTTTATCTATCCCTGCCTTTGTTTGTGCTTGGTGTTAACACACAACACTCGCACGACGCCCCTGCGCTTTATGATTTTACATTTGTTGCAAATTTTTTTAACCGAGGCTCTAACTTTCACGGCGGCGACTCCTGTTCTTAGCGCTCCCTAAAGATGATGCGTCCACGTCCCAGGTCGTAGGGAGACAATTCGATCTTGACCTTGTCCCCGGGGAGGATCTTGATGTAGTGCATCCTCATTTTTCCCGATATGTGAGCGAGGACTTTATGCCCGTTGTCCAACTCCACTCGGAACATCGCGTTGGGTAAGGTCTCCAGCACTTTTCCGGTCACTTCAATAGCATCTTCTTTAGGCATACCAAACTTTTGGGTTACTCGATTTCGTAGCGACCAACTATAACTTGCTAAGAATAACCGGGCCGTTTTTTGTGACGGCCACCGAATGCTCGAAATGGGCCGCCAGGCTGCCGTCCTTGGTCACTGCTGTCCACCCGTCCTCTTTGATTTCAACTTCGTAGCCTCCGGCATTGACCATCGGCTCGATGGCCAAGACCATGCCCTCCCTCAGTCGAACTCCACGGTCAGGTTCGCCGTAATTCGGCACCGGCGGTTCCTCATGCAACTTCTTGCCGATGCCATGACCCACGAAGGCACGGACAACCGAGTAGCCAGCACTCTCTGCGGTTTGCTGAACCGCAAAGCCGAGATCGCCCAACCGCTTTCCCGCGTGGAGCTGTTCGATGCCCTTGTACAGCGCCTGCTCTGTAACTGCCATTAAACGCGCCGCTTCTTCGCTGACCTTTCCTACACCAACAGTCACGGCCGAATCGCCGTAGAAACCATCGTAAATCACGCCATAGTCGAGGCCCACGATGTCCCCGTCACGCAGCGGTCGGTTCGAAGGGATTCCATGCACAATCTCCTCGTTGATCGATACGCAAAGACAGCGCGGGAAAATTCTACCGGCGACGGAGTAGCCCTTGAACGCCGGGATGGCGTTTTTTTCTAGCGTGATTTCCTCGGCCAGGGCGTCTAATTCCAGTGTCGTGACGCCGGGAGTCACTCTCCCTTTCAGCGCCTGTAAGACCTCAGCGACGACCACATTCGCCCGCCTCATGATATCGATTTCCCGAGGCGATTTGAGCGAGATCACGTCGCTAGGTCTCCCAGTGCGTTGATCAGACGCTTTTGAATATCCTCTATCTTTCCAACGCCATCGATCTCCCGCAGCAGTCCCCGCCCGCGGTAATAGGCGATTAAAGGCGCCGTCTGCGTCTCGTAAACCTTCAGACGTGCACTGATCGTTTCTTCACGATCATCGTCTCGTTGAAAAAGCTCCCCGCCGCAGCGATCGCAGGCGCCACTCTTCTGGGGAGGATCAAAATCCTGGTGGTACAGTGCACCGCAATTTTTACAGGTCCGACGTCCCGCTAGCCTTTCAACAATCACACGCGGCGGGACTTGCACTGACAAGACAGAATCGAGCGCTAGTCCCCTCTTCTTCAAGATCTCATCCAGGCTCTGCGCCTGTGGAATCGTCCTTGGGAAACCGTCCAAAATAAAGCCGTTCTCGCAATCCTTTTCTTTCAACCGTTCTGCGACAAGCTTTACAATTAGACTGTCCGGCACCAGTGCCCCGCGATGGATGTATTCGGAAGCTTCCTTTCCTAGCGGACTTTGATCTGCTACCGCCTTTCTGAGAATGTCTCCCGTCGATACTTGACAGGCCTCGAACTTCTCCCGCAGCAATTTCGCCTGAGTCCCTTTGCCTGCGCCCGGAGGTCCCAGTAACACGACGCGTAGGCCAGCCAATGTTTTAACCCCTTCTTCCCCGCAGACGCCCTCGCTTCATGAACCCCTCATAGTTACGGGTAATCAAATGGGTCTCCATCTGCGCCACCGTGTCCAGTGCTACGCCGACAACGATCAACAGTGCTGTCCCACCGAAGTAAAACGGCACGTTAAACTGCCGAATCAAAATTGTCGGCAGAAGCGCAACGACAGAAATGTAAAGCGCCCCTCCCAAGGTAATGCGGGAAAGGACTCGGTCAATGAATTCCGCCGTCTTCTGGCCGGGTCTAATGCCGGGAATATAGCCACCGAATTTTTTCATATTTTCGGCGACGTCCACCGGATTAAAGACAACCGCGGTATAAAAATAGGCGAAGAAAATAATCAATACCACATACACCAAATCGTGAAGCCATTGTCCTGGGCCGAGCATACCCGCCATCGATTGGACCCACGGGTACGGGGCGAACTGAGCAACGGTAGCGGGAAATATCAGTATGGACGAGGCAAAGATCGGCGGGATCACGCCAGCCGTATTGATCTTCAGCGGCAAGTGGGAACTCTGCCCACCGTACATCTTTCGTCCAACGACTCTCTTGGCGTACTGAACGGGAATGCGTCTTTGTCCTCTTTCCATGAAAATAATGACGCCCACAACCAGGACGGTGAAAACCACAAGAAGCAACGCGATCAAGACTCCCAATTCACCCTCACGAATGAACTGAAACGTTGTCGTAATTGCCGACGGTAGACGAGCCACGATGCCTGCAAAAATGATCAGCGAAATTCCGTTGCCGATCCCACGTTCGGTAATCTGCTCGCCCAGCCACATAATGAAGGCAGTGCCGGATGTCAGCGTGATTACAGTCATCAGTCGAAAGCCCCAACCGGGATTTAACACGATGGCGGCGCCTCCCGGCCCTCGCGTTCCCTCTAGTCCAAAGCTAATCATGAGTCCCTGGATGATCGACAAAACCACCGTTCCGTAGCGCGTGTACTGGGTGATCTTGCGGCGCCCGGCCTCGCCCTCCTTCGATAGTCTTTCAATATAGGGAAAAACTACCGTCAACAATTGAAGAATGATCGACGCGCTGATGTATGGCATGATACCCAAAGAGAAAACCGAAAACTGCTCCAGAGCACCGCCGGAAAAGAGATTGAACAGTCCGAAGATCGTTCCCTTAACTTGTTCGAAGTATGCGGCCAACGCTTGGCGATCGATTCCCGGCGTCGGGACGTGAACGCCGAGCCGATATACAGCCAACATCGCCAGGGTGAAGAGCACCCGACGTCGGAGCTCGGGAATTCTCGATGCGTTCTGGAAACCGTTAAGCATGGGTCCCCAACAATTCCAATTTGCCGCCGCAGGCTTCGATTTTCTCTTTGGCCTTGGCGGAAAATCCATGGGCCTTGATCGTCAATGGCTTGGTCAGGGTTCCGTCACCCAGAATCTTGACCCGCTGGTTCTTACCACGGAGGAGTCCTTTCCCAGCGAGCACCTCGGGCGTTATCTCGGTTCCCGGTGGAAAAGTTTCCAGTTGCCCCAGATTGATCGCCGTCACTGCAAGCCGAAAAGGATTGTGGAAGCCGCGTTTGGGCAGACGTCGTTGGAGCGGCATCTGGCCCCCTTCAAATCCGGGCCGCGTTCCTCCTCCGGACCGTGCGCCCTGACCCTTGTGGCCTCGACAGGAGGTCTTTCCATGACCGGAGCCACTTCCCCGGCCTACGCGCTTCCTCTTTTTGTTGGAGCCCTGTGCCGGTGTTAGATCACTTAGTTTCATATTCAGCGAATCTCCGCCAGTGTCTTTCCTCGCCGGTCCGCGATTTCCTCGGGAGGGCGCAAATCCCGGAGTGCTTCAAAAGTGGCTTTAACCATATTGTGCGGATTGTTGGAGCCGAGACACTTAGTTAAAACGTTTTGAATCCCCGCAGCTTCTACGACCGCTCTCACACCTCCACCGGCGATAACTCCAGTTCCGTCCGACGCCGGCTTCAGAATGACATAGCCGGCACCGAATCTGCCGGTTACTTCAAACGGAATCGTCCCTTCCATCACGGGAACCCGAATCAAATTCTTCTTTGCCTGCTCCAGTCCCTTACGGATCGCCTCAGGTACTTCGTTGGCCTTGCCCATTCCGTAACCGACAATCGCATGGCTATCACCAACCACCACCAGCGCGCTGAAGCTAAATCGGCGACCACCTTTAACCACCTTGGCCACCCGGCTGATGTGAACCACTTTTTCTTTCAGTTCCAAGCCCTGTGGATCAATCCGTTCCAAAAGAAACCTCGCCCTCATGAATGTTGTTAAAAATCTAAGCCGCCTTCACGCGCTCCGTCCGCAATGGCCTTGACCCGCCCATGAAAGATAAATCCGTTGCGATCGAAGACAACATGAGTGATCTGCTTTTCTTTGCAGATTTTTGCCAGCGCTAACCCGACCTGCTTGGCGGCCTCAACTCCTTTGATGTCCTCAACTTGAGGCGCCACATCTTTTGACAGCGTCGAGACCGATGCCAAGGTCATCTTGCGATCGTCGGAAATGACTTGCGCATAGATGTGCTTGTTGCTTTTGAACACACAAACTCGCGGTCGTTGATCCGTCCCTAAGACCTTTTTGCGAACCCGCTCTTTTCGCCGCGTACGGGCGATGTCTCTCCGTTTATGCGCCATCTACTGTTAACCTTAAAGGCTACGTGCCCCCAGCAGAACCAACCGCTTTTCCGGCCTTGCGTCGAATGACTTCTTCGCGATATTTGACGCCCTTGCCCTTATAAGGCTCAGGCGGTCTGAGGCCGCGTAATTTCGCTGCCGTCTCTCCGAGCAGTTGCCGATCCGCACTGCTGAGCGTTACGACCACCTGTCTCTCGACGGAAGCAGTTACACCCTGGGGCAGAGGGAACACCACTGGATGAGAAAAGCCCAACGTAATGTGGATCTCTTGCCCTCTGACCTCCGCGCGATAGCCGACACCGTTAATCTCAAGCACCCGGCTAAAGCCCTGGCTAACGCCTTGCGCCATATTGGCGATCAGCTTTCGCGTAAGGCCGTGCAAAGCCCTCACTTTACGATCCTCCACCTCTCGTTCGACTCGAACGATGTTCCCCTCGACTTTGACTTTGACTCCCGCCGGTATATTCGTCTTCAGTTTTCCCTTCGGTCCTTCCAAACGAACTTCTTCCGGTTCGACGGCCACCTTGACCCCGCTTGGAATTGTAACGGGTAGCTTTCCAATACGCGACATGCACACCTCTCCTTAAACTACCACACAGAGCAGATGAGTTCTCCCCCAACCTTTGCCTTCTGGGCTTCCCGATCCACCATAATCCCTTTCGGAGTCGACAGAATGTTGATCCCCAACCCTTTTCTGATCGGCGTCACGGCCTGCGCGCCGACGTAGACCCTGCGGCTCGGGCTGCTGACGCGCTTGATCCCTACGATCACGGGGCGATTTTCCCTGTCGAACTTGAGTTGGATCACTATCTCGTCACCCGCACCTTGAGAGGCTTTTATCTTCTTCAATTCTCTTAAGTAGCCTTCCTCAATCAGAACCTTGACAATATTTTCTTTGACGCGTGACCACGGAATCGCGACCTTTTGATGCCGCGCCCGGGAAGCGTTGCGTATGCGAGTCAGCATGTCTGCGATTGGATCGGTCATCCCCATCGTATTCTCCGCCCTCTACCAGCTGGCCTTAATCAGTCCCGGGATGTGTCCCTTGCGCGCGTGATCTCGCAGACACAGCCGGCACATACGAAAGCGCCGATAAAACGCCCGCGCCCGACCACAAAGGGGACAGCGATTATATTCCCGCACTTTGAACTTATTCGGTCTTTCTGCCTTAATTCGAAGACACTTCTTGGCCAATGGAAATCTCCCTCATCGATCAACTAGCAAAAGGCATCCCCAGCAACTTGAGCAGGGTCCTGCCTTCTTGATCCGTCTGCGCATTGGTAATGAACGAGACGGTCATCCCTCGTGCTTTATCGACTTTGTCCGCCTGGATCTCGGGAAAAATAATCTGCTCGCGCAGACCTAGAGAATAATTGCCTCGACCATCGAACGATCGATCCGAGATCCCCTTAAAATCGCGAACTCGAGGCAGCGCAACGTGAATCAGTCGGTCCAGAAACTCATACATGCGTTCCTGCCGTAGCGTGACCATGCAACCTATCGGAACCCCTTCCCGCAATTTGAAGTTTGCGATGGATTTCTTAGCGCGGGTCACCACTGGTTTCTGTCCGGTGATGGCGGTGATTTCGGCCACCGCGCTATCGAGAGCCTTGATATTTTGCGTGGCCTCCCCGAGCCCGACATTTACTGTAATTTTTTCCAGCCGTGGCACCTGCATGGGATTCTTGTAGGCGAACTCCTTTATCATCGCGGGCACTACTTCATTTTGATATTTCTGCTTCAGTCGCGCCATCTCATCCACACCTAATCCAACGCTTCGCCGCACCGCCGGCAGATGCGGATTTTTTTCCCGTCCGCCAGAATCTTTCGGCCGACGCGCACCGGCGCATTGCACTTGTCACACATCATCATGATATTGGAAACGCGAATGGAGGCTTCTTTTTCTACGATGCCACCCGGTTGCTGGGGGCCCCTCGGGCGAAGGTGACGCTTCACCATATTAACTCGTTCAATAACGACAGCCTCCTTCGTTGGGAGAACGCGAAGCACTTTGCCGGTCTTTCCCCTCTCCCTTCCCGAGATCACCATGACGCTGTCGTTCTTGCGAATTTGCACAAAGCTCTCCTCAATAGCCCTTAGAGCACTTCGGGTGCCAGCGAAATAATTTTCATGAATTTCTTTGCCCGAAGCTCGCGGGCTACCGGTCCAAATATACGCGTACCGATAGGCTCCTTTTGATTATCGATCAGCACCGCCGAATTGTTGTCGAATCGGATATAAGTTCCATCCGGTCTGCCTATTTCCTTTGCGGTCCGAACCACCACGGCCTTCATCACCTCACCCTTTTTTACCTTGGCATTGGGAATCGCTTCCTTAACGGAAACCACGATAATATCGCCGATGGACGCGTACTTCCGCTTGCTGCCACCCAGGACTTTGATGCACTGTACCTTTCGCGCCCCCGAGTTATCCGCCACATCCAACACCGTTCTCATCTGGATCATGAATCAACCTCAACGACGGCTCAGACAGCGGCTGCCTTCGACTCGTCGGCCTCCATCGTTTTGGCCCGCTCCAGGATCTTACTTACGCGCCAACGTTTGTCCCGACTTAGCGGCCGACATTCGACAATCAATACGCGGTCTCCGACATGGCTCTGATTGCTCTCATCATGCGCCTTTACCTTCGTCCGGCGCCTGAGGTACTTCTTGTACCTTAGGTGCATGACCGTCCGCTCAACAGAAACAACTACCGTCTTCTCCATCCGGTCACGGATCACTATCCCGGTTCGCTCTTTTCTGAGCCCTCTCTGATTCATGCCGTGCCTTTCCCGCTGTGGAGTGTTTTCTCCCGAAGGAGGGTCTCCACCCTGGCCAGGTCCCGCTTCGTTTGCCTTAACTTCATAGGGTTCTCCAACCTGCTGGTGGCCCGTTTTAGTTTCAGATGTCCGATCTCCTCACGAAGCTCTGTACGCTTCTGCGTTAGATCGTCCATACTCATGTCGCGCAGTTCTTTAGCTTCCATGCGCTAGTCCTCTTCGCTCCACAAAAATGGTCGGAATAGACAGCTTGTGCGCAGCTAGGCGAAACGCCTCTCGGGCCAGTGGACCGTCGACACCCTCCATTTCGAACAATATCCGCCCCGGCTGAATAACCGCAACCCACATCTCCGGGGCACCTTTTCCTTTCCCCATGCGGGTTTCCGCCGGCTTTTTGGTCAACGGCTTGTCCGGAAAAATCCGAATCCAAACCTTACCGCCGCGTTTAAGATAACGAGTGAGCGCCACTCGAGCGGCTTCGATTTCTCGTGCGCTCATCCAGCCCCGATCAGTGGCCTTGAGCCCGTATTCCCCGAAGGCCAGAGAAGAGCCGCGATGCGCGGTCCCGCGCCGACGCCCCTTCTGTTGTTTTCGAAATTTTACTTTTTTCGGTTCCAGCATTTTTTTCGAGTTTCAGCGGATTAGGTAACGCGTCTTGATCTCGGTCAGATTGCTCATCCCCCCAACATCGCTTTCTGTTGCTCCTCTTCTTCGGTCAAAACCTCACCGCGAAAAATCCACGCTTTGACGCCGATGACGCCATAGGTGGTGCGAGCCTCCGCAAACCCGTAGCTAATATCAGCACGCAAGGTGTGCAGCGGCACGCGCCCTTCCCGATACCATTCGGTCCGCGCGATCTCAGATCCGCCCAATCGACCCGCGCATTGGATGCGCACCCCCTGGGCGCCCATACGCATGGCCCGCGAGACACTTTCTTTCATGGCGCGCCGGAACGCAACCCGCCGTTCCAGTTGCAGCGCGACGTTTTCCGAGACGAGCTGGCCATCCAGGTCCGGTCGCCGGACTTCATGGATGTTAATGTAGGCTTCCCGGTTAGTCAGTTTGGTTATCTCTTCTTTGAGCTTTTCGATTTCAGCGCCTTTTTTGCCAATGACGATTCCCGGGCGAGCGGTATAAATATTGATCTTCGCTTTGTTGGCCGCCCTTTCGATTTCAATCCTCGAGATGCCGGCATGGTATAGCCGGCTCTTCAAAAATTTTTTTACCTTAAAATCTTCATGGAGTAGCTTCGGATAGTCATTGCGTGCAAACCATTTAGAGTCCCAGGATTCGATCACTCCGAGGCGAAAAAGTCTTGGATGCGTTTTCTGACCCATCAGCTCTTAACTCCTCTCACCGACCTCGTCCAGCACGATGGTGATATGACTCAAGCGTTTGCGGATGCGTGTGGCTCTGCCTTGCGCTCGCGGCGTGAATCGCTTCCACATGCCCGCTTCATCCACTTTGACTCGCTTCACATAGAGCCGATCCACATCAACACTCTGGGTGTTCTCCGCATTAGCCACTGCCGCGTGCAAGGTCTTGGCGACAATCCCCGCGGAGCGCTTGGGAACAAACTTGAGAATATTCAGCGCTTCCTCGACCCCTTTGCCGCGTATCTCGTCCACGACCAGCCGCATTTTCCGCGGCGAAAGCCGGACAAATTTTGTGATTGCTTGAGCTTCCATAGATCCGATGAACTTTGCTACTTTAACGTCGTCCCTGCTCGCGCTACAACCATTCAACTTTTAGGAGCCGGAGCCGCAGCCGGTCTTTGAACAGCGGCCGCAGCGCCAGCCGCCGGAGCACTCGCTCCCACCGTCTCTTTGGCCTCTCCTTTACGATCTCCGGAGTGTATGAAAAAGGTCCGCGTTGGAGAGAACTCTCCGAGCTTATGCCCTACCATGTTTTCTGTAACGAAGACCGGAATAAATTTTCTCCCGTTGTGAACGCCGAGCGTATGACCGATCATTTCCGGCGTCACTGTCGAACGGCGGGACCACGTCTGAATTACTCGTTTCTGCCGGGACTCGTTCATCGCCGCAATCTTCTTCAATAGATGCGCGTCGACGAAGGGTCCTTTCTTGACCGAACGTGCCATCGTTACTTAGCCTTTCTACCTTTCACGATATACTTGTCAGAGGAATGATTTTTTCTGGTTTTGTATCCCTTGGTGGGTTTGCCCCATGGAGTCATAGGATGATTTCCCTTTGACCGCCCTTCGCCGCCGCCGTGGGGATGATCCACCGGGTTCTTGGCGATGCCGCGACTTCCCGGCCTCCAGCCGAGCCAACGCATTCGTCCCGCTTTTCCCCAAGAAATATTTTCCTGATCCGCGTTGCCTACTTGTCCGACGGTAGCTCGACACTCGGATAAGACATAGCGAAGCTCGCCGGAAGGCATTTTTAGTAGAGCATAGGAACCTTCCTTGGCCATCAGCTGAGCACCGGAACCAGCGCTGCGCACCAATTGCCCCCCTTTGCCGATCTTCAGCTCGATGTTATGTACTACGGTTCCAACGGGAATAAATTTCAGAGGCAAACAGTTGCCGGGTTGAATGTCGACATTGGTATCTCCAGCAATCACCGCGTACCCCACTTGCAGCCGTTCCGGCGCCAAGATATAGCGCCGTTCGCCATCGGCATAACACAGCAATGCAATCCGCGCCGAACGATTCGGATCGTACTCGATGGCCTCGACTTTAGCCGGGATATTTTTCTTGTCGCGCTTGAAATCGATTAAGCGATAGAGGCGCTTATGTCCGCCACCACGGTGATCTGCGGTAATACGTCCGTTGTTGTTGCGCCCGCCGCTATGTTTAAGCGCTTGGCTCAAGCCTTTCTCAGGCCTTTTTTTAGTGATCTCGTCAAAGACAAGGCCGGTGCGAAAGCGCATGCCCGCGGATGTGGGATGATAGTTCTTAATCGCCATCGTTTATTTCTCTAGACTCCACCAAAAAAGTCAATCTTATCGCCTTCCCTAAGCGTCACATAAGCCTTTTTCCATTCTGGCCTACGTCCAATATTCTTGCCGACTCGCCGAATCTTGCCCAGATAACGTGCCATGCGGACCTTAATGACTTTCACTTTGAAAAGTGTTTCAACGGCTTTCTTGACCTCTATCTTGTTAGCGTCGGGCCGGACTTTGAATAAGACCTGTTGGGTACTCTCGGCGAGCAAGGATCCCTTTTCCGAAATCAACGGCGCGCGAATGATTTCTTGCGGCCCTCTCATGCAGCCAACCTCTCTTCCAGCAACTTCAGAGCCCCTTCCGTCAAGACGAGGTGTTCGTAACGAACCAGATCGTAGACATTCAACCCTTCCACACGGAGCACTTTAACTGCCGGAATGTTGCGAGATGAGCGCTCGATCTTTTCATCCGGCTGGGAAATCACAATCAAAGCACTGGTGACCTTGAGCTCCGCTAAGGCCTTGACCATGAGCTTGGTTTTGGCTTCTTCAAGATCGAGTTTATCGACGACGATAATTTTGCCGTCACGATTCTTTAAGCTGAGCGCGGAAAGCAGAGCTTCTTTGCGCGCTTTGCGGGGCATGCGGAATGAATAGTCCCGAGGTTGGGGCCCAAAAATCGTTCCGCCTCCAACCCAGAGCGGCGATCGTATGCTACCGGCGCGCGCTCTGCCGGTACCTTTTTGGCGCCAGGGTTTTTTTCCACCCCCGCGCACCCACCCCTTCGACTTGGTCGCCGCGGTACCCGCACGTCGATTAGCGAGTTGCATCAGGACAGTTTGATGCAGAAGATGAAGCCGCGTCTTTGCGCCAAATATTTCTTCTTTGAGCTTCGGCTCAATAACGTGGACTTCCATGGATTACCCCTTCACCGCCCGCCGCACAACAACAATTCCCTGTTTGGCCCCCGGAACCGCCCCCTTTATCAACATCAGGTTATCCTCAACCCGGATGTCAATCACCTCAAGGTTCTGCACCGAAATCTGTTCATCGCCCCAGTGACCAGCCATTTTTTTTCCTTTGCGGACTCGACCGGGAAACGAACGGTTACCGATGGAGCCGCCGTGGCGAAAATATTCGTGGGTACCGTGAGATCCCGGGAATCCAGCGAACGACCATCGTTTGATTACGCCCGTGAATCCGTGCCCCTTCGATGTTCCGGAGACATCGATGCGATCGCCGGCCTTAAACAAGTCTGCCGCTTTGATTTCTTGTCCGACTTGATATTGCGACACGTCTTCCAGGCGAAATTCCTTTAAGACTTCGAAAGCGCCCTTCCCCGCCTTGGCCATATGGCCTTGCTCCGGTTTGTTGACCCGCTGATTTTTCTTGTTGCCGAAGCCCATTTGCAGCGCGTTGTAACCGTCTTTGGCGCTTTCTTTCTTTTGTACTACAACACAGGGACCCGTTTGGATCACCGTAACCGGGATCACGTTTCCGTCGGCGTTATAAAATTGCGTCATGCCAATTTTTTTTCCGATAAGCCCCGTCATAAAAGCATTCCAAGTGAAGAATCTTGATTCATATCTGCGTCGGCTATTGGAGTTTAATTTCGACATCCACGCCCGCGGCAATATCCAGCTTTCCTAAAGCGTCGATGGTCTGTTGGGTCGGTTCCAGGATATCGAGAAGCCGCTTGTGCGTCCGAATCTCGAACTGATCCCGCGACTTTTTATCGACGTGGGGCGAACGGTTGACCGTGAAACGCTCGATTCGAGTCGGCAGCGGAATGGGCCCCGCAACCCTTCCCCCCGTGCGCTTGACGGTTTCAACGATCTCTCCCACCGACTGATCCAGCACGCGGTGGTCATAGGCCTTAAGCCGAATCCTGATCTTCTCGTTCATACGTCTTTCTTCGCGCCGCCATCAAATTTGGCGATAATGCCTTCGGCCACCGCCGCGGGTACCGGTTCATAGTGGGAAAATTGCATCGTATAGGTTGCTCTTCCTTGAGTCATGGAGCGGAGGTCGGTGGCGTAACCAAACATCTGCGCCAGCGGAACCCGTGCGTCGATGGCCTGAGCAGCCGGCCGCGTATCCATACCTAGAACTTTGCCGCGCCGCGAGCTGATGTCACCGATAACATCACCCATAAAAGACTCCGGAACTACCACTTCGACCGACATGATGGGCTCCAGAAGAACCGGATTCGCTTTGCGTGCCGCCTCCTTAAACGCCATAGAGCCGGCGATCCTAAAAGCGATCTCGGAGGAATCGACATCGTGGTAGCTACCGTCGAAGAGGGAAACCTTGATGTCGACCATCGGGTAACCCGCGAGAGCGCCGTTTTCCGTCGCTTCACGAACACCCTTCTCTACCGCTGGAATGTACTCGCGGGGAATCGACCCACCTTTGATCGCATCGACAAACTCGAATCCACTCCCTGGTGCCAGCGGCTCAAGCTTGATCCAGACGTCACCGTACTGTCCCCGACCGCCTGTTTGGCGGATGAATCTTCCTTGTTGCTCAACGGACTTTCGGATGGTCTCTTTATACGCTACCTGAGGCTTTCCGACACTCGCCCCGACGTTGAATTCCCTCAGCAATCGATCGACGATAATTTCCAAGTGGAGCTCTCCCATCCCGGATATAATCGTCTGGCCAGTTTCTTCGTCCGTGCGAACTCTAAACGACGGATCCTCAGTGGCAAGTTTCTGGAGTGACAACCCAAGTTTCTCCTGATCTGCTTTACTCTTCGGTTCGATAGCGATGGAGATCACCGGATCTGGAAAATCGATGGATTCCAAAATGATCGGATGGTCTTCATCGCAAAGGGTATCGCCTGTAGTGGCTGTTCTGAGGCCGACTGCAGCGGCGATATCGCCAGCGTATACCTCTTTAATCTCCTCCCGTTTGTTGGCGTGCATCTTGAGAAGTCGACCGATTCTTTCTCGCTTGCTTTTGGTTGAATTATAGATGCTCGCACCGGAAGTCAACGAACCCGAATAGACTCGAAAGAAACTTAACGTCCCGACGAACGGATCTGTCATGATCTTAAAAGCGAGGGCCGAAAACGGCGCTTCGTCTTTTGCGGGGCGTTCTTCCGTCGCCTGGGTATCGGGATTGACACCTTTAACCGGGGGGATATCCAAGGGCGATGGGAGATACTCTACCACGGCATCCAGCAAGGGTTGAATCCCTTTGTTCCGGAAAGCTGAGCCGCACACAACGGGGACGATCTTGATGGCGAGGGCGGCCTCGCGGATCGCCCGGCGCAGCTCGCTCTCGCTGATCTCCTTTCCTTCGAGGTACTTCTCCATGATGTTTTCATCACAGTCGGCCATAGCTTCCAAAAGCTTGTCCCGGTAGTCCCGGGCCTGAACGACCATATCCTCAGGAATCGCTTCGATCCGAAACTTAGCGCCTAAGCTCTCGTCTTCCCAGACCACGGCCTTCATTTGGACCAAGTCGATGACTCCAGTGAACTTCTCTTCGGCGCCGATGGGTAATTGCAACGCCACCGGACGCGCCCCCAGACGATCCTCGATCATTTTCACCACTCGGAAGAAGTCCGCCCCCAACCGATCCATCTTGTTGACAAAGGCGATTCGAGGAACGCCGTACTTGTCGGCCTGACGCCAAACCGTTTCAGTTTGAGGCTCGACGCCGCCAACAGAACAGAAAACCGCCACCGCCCCATCCAGCACTCTGAGGGAACGCTCCACCTCGATGGTAAAGTCAACGTGACCCGGAGTGTCGATAATATTGACCCGATGATCACGCCAGAAACAGGTCGTCGCCGCGGATGTGATCGTAATCCCCCGTTCCTGTTCCTGAACCATCCAGTCCATGGTCGCGGTGCCCTCATGAACCTCGCCAATCTTGTAGTTAATCCCGGTGTAATACAGGATCCGCTCGGTAGTGGTTGTCTTCCCAGCGTCGATGTGGGCCATGATCCCGATGTTGCGGGTTTTTTCTAATGGAACTGTTCGTGCCATGGCTGTTGATCGCTGGAAAAAAAGGAGGCGGTCCTCCCGCCTCCTTTTTCTCCAGCCAATTTTCCAATCCTAGTTACCACCGGTAATGAGCAAAGGCGCGATTCGCCTCCGCCATCCGATGGGTATCTTCCTTCTTTTTTATCGCCGTGCCCCGATTGTTAGCTGCATCGATGAATTCTGCGGCCAGCTTTTCTTCCATCGACTTCTCCCCACGATCGCGCGCCGATTGAATCAGCCACCGCATACTTAGCGAAAGTCGCCTTTGGGGTCTGACTTCGATCGGCACTTGATACGTGGCACCGCCAACGCGGCGGGAACGAACTTCCACAGTAGGGCGGGTATTCTCGATCGCCTTTTTGAAAACTCCCAACGAGTCTTCCTTTGTCTTCGCCATGACGATGTTCAGCGAGCGATAGAAAATAGATTCCGCCACACTCTTCTTGCCCCGACCCATAATCGTGTTGACAAACTTAGCTACCAGTTTGTCTCCATACTTCGGATCGGGTAAAACCTCTCTTTTTCTAACTTCCCCTTTGCGTGGCATGTTATTTTATTTCGGTCTTTTCGCGCCGTATTTGGAACGGCCTTGTCGCCTTTCTTGAACCCCAATGGAATCCAAAGTTCCGCGAATGATGTGGTAGCGAACGCCGGGGAGATCTTTCACACGACCTCCTCGGATAAGCACGACCGAATGCTCCTGCAGATTATGTCCAACACCAGGAATGTAAGAAGTTACTTCGATTCCGTTTGTAAGCCGCACACGCGCAACTTTTCGCAACGCAGAGTTCGGCTTCTTGGGCGTGGAGGTATAGACGCGTGTACAGACACCCCGCTTCTGCGGACAACCCTGTAGGGCAGGCGCGGTGTTTTTGCGTCGCTGTTTCTCTCTGCTTTCGCGGACCAATTGGCTAATCGTAGGCATACCGTATATTCGATCGTCGAGTTGATTGTGGGGAGCCGGATTAAAAGCTTCGCTCCCAGTAGAAAAACTTTTTAACTAGCAAATAAATCTACCCTTGTCAAAGGGGGTTACGCCTCCGCTGCTTGAGGGACTTCCCCTTCGCCGCCATCCGGCTCTTCCATCTCGATCTCTGCCGTTGCGTATCTCGCCAGTCCCGTGCCGGCGGGGATCAACCGTCCCATGATCACGTTCTCCTTCAGACCACAGAGAAGATCGATCTTCCCATGAATCGCTGCTTCGGTGAGAACTTTCGTCGTTTCCTGGAAGGACGCCGCCGAGATGAAACTTTCGGTCGAAAGTGAGGCTTTGGTTATTCCTAGCAGTAGAGGCTCTGCCACGGCCGGCTTGCCGTTTTGCGTTATTGCCTTTTGGTTCTCTTCATCAAATCGCCACTTTTCGACATGGTCTCCAACCAAGAAATCGGTATCACCCACCTCTTTGATCCTGACCCGCCGCAACATCTGCCGCACAATCACTTCAATATGCTTGTCGTTGATGCGAACACCCTGCAAACGATAGATCTCTTGCACTTCATCGACGAGGTACTTGGCGAGCGCCTTTTCACCCAAAATATTTAAAATGTCGTGAGGATTGGAAGACCCGTCCATAAGGGCTTCTCCAGCCCGGACTCGATCACCTTCATGAACACTGATGTGTTTGCCCTTAGGAATGAGATATTCTCTCGGCTCACCAACTTCCGGTGTCACAATAACCTTCCGTTTACCCTTGGTATCCTTACCAAAGGAGACCATTCCGTCAATTTCGCTGATCACGGCAAATTCCTTCGGTTTGCGAGCTTCGAAAAGCTCTGCCACACGCGGCAGTCCACCGGTGATGTCCTTGGTCTTGGTGGTTTCTCGCGGGATCTTCGCCAGAACATCGCCGGCGTCGACTGTTTGACTGTCTTGAACGTTGATATGAGCGCCAACCGGGATGAGATAACGAGCCTCGGACGCGGCTGAAAGACGAGCTGTTTGCCCTTCCACATCTTTGATGGAGATTCTCGGCCGCTTGTCGACGTCTTTGGAGTCGATGATCACCTTCGTCGACAATCCGGTGCGTTCATCGACTTTTTCTTCCATCGTCACGCCTTCAATCATGTCGCCGAACTTGACGACACCAGCCACCTCTGTGAGAATCGGAATGGTGTAAGGATCCCACTCGGCCAACAATTCGCCCGCTTTGATCTTCGCGCCATCCTTTTTCTTAAATTTCGCACCGTAAACAACGGGGTAACGCTCCCTCTCTCTCTCTCGGCCTTTCTCACCTTCTGGATAATCGACGATGGCGATTTCACCGTTCCGGTTCATCACCACGAGATCGCCTTCTTTATTCGTTACCGTGCTCACATTGATAAACTTTACAGAACCATCGTTACGGGACTCCAATGTGGTTTGTTCAGCTCTTCGGCTTGCTGTACCACCGATATGGAAAGTCCGCATCGTGAGCTGTGTTCCCGGTTCACCGATGGATTGTGCGGCAATGACCCCGATCGCCTCTCCGAGGTTGACCATATGACCTCGCCCAAGATCGCGACCATAGCAAAGGATACAAACTCCTCGCTTCGACTGGCAGGTCAGCACGGAACGGATCTTGATCCGCTCTATACCCGCCTCCTCGATACGCTGTACCAGTTCCTCATCGATCTCTTGATTGGCTTGGACTATGACATCGCCGGTAAACGGATCCTTGACGTCTTCAAGCGCAACTCGGCCCAGAACACGATCTCCGAGCGGCTCGATGATCTCTCCGCCTTCCATGAGCGGAGTGATTTCAATACCATCCATGGTACCGCAATCGTTCTCGCCAATGACGGCGTCTTGGGCTACATCCACGAGCCTACGGGTAAGGTAACCTGAGTTAGCGGTCTTGAGAGCCGTATCGGCAAGGCCCTTACGGGCGCCGTGGGTTGAGATAAAGTATTGCAACACGGTGAGCCCTTCGCGGAAATTTGCCGTGATCGGAGTTTCGATAATCTCACCTGAAGGCTTCGCCATCAATCCACGCATACCTGCAAGCTGGCGAATTTGTTGCGCGCTCCCACGGGCTCCGGAGTCGGCCATCATAAAAATCGGGTTGAAACTTGGAACCGAAATCTCCCGACCGGACTCGTCGGTCATTTTTTCCGAACCCAAATCGCGCAACATTTCGTCGGCGATTCGGTCGGTTACCTCCGCCCAAATATCGACGACCTTGTTGTAGCGCTCGCCGTCGGTGATAAGACCGTTCTTGTATTGCTCCTCGATTTCGCGCACATCATCATGTGCCTTCTTCAGTAATTGTTCTTTGCTCGGCGGAATCATCATGTCTTTTATAGCGATGGAAATTCCCGCTTTTGTAGCATGGCGGTAGCCAATGTCTTTGAGCCGATCCGCCAAGATTACCGTGGCCTTGTTCCCGGCCAAACGAAAACTGACGTCAATCAGGCTGGCGAGTTCTTTTTTCTTCATCACCCGATTGACTTCTTTGAAGGGAATAACAGACGGAACCACTTCATAGACCAGCACTCGGCCCACCGTGGTCTCCACCCGTTCATCATTGATGCGCAACGTCACCGGCGCCTGCAGGTCTACTTCACCCTGATCATAGGCAATCCTAACCTCCATTGGATTACTAAAGATGCGTCCGCTGCCCTTTGCGTGGAGTCGATCCCGTGTCATGTAGTACAAACCCAAGACGATATCCTGTGTGGGCACAATAATCGGCTTGCCATTGGCCGGTGAAAGAATATTGTTTGTGGACATCATCAATGCCCGAGCTTCGACTTGCGCCTCTACGGATAATGGAACGTGAACCGCCATCTGGTCACCGTCAAAATCCGCGTTGTATGCTGCGCACACCAGCGGATGAAGCTGGATCGCTTTGCCCTCGATGAGGATGGGCTCAAAGGCCTGAATGCCAAGGCGATGCAGCGTGGGCGCGCGGTTCAAGAGAATAGGATGTTCGCGAATGACTTCATCGAGAATGTCCCAAACTTCAGGGCGCTCTTTTTCCACCATCTTCTTGGCGCTCTTGATCGTGGTCACTAAGCCGCGTTCTTCGAGCTTGTTATAAATAAAAGGTTTGAAGAGCTCGAGCGCCATCTTTTTCGGCAATCCGCACTGATGAAGCCTTAGTTCAGGCCCAACCACGATGACCGAACGGCCAGAGTAATCGACTCTTTTTCCCAGGAGGTTCTGACGAAAGCGACCGGTTTTCCCCTTGAGCATATCACTGAGAGATTTGAGCGGCCGGCGGTTTTGGCCGGTTATCGCACGGCCACGTCGGCCATTGTCGAACAGAGCGTCAACGGCCTCTTGGAGCATGCGTTTCTCATTACGAATGATCATATCCGGTGCGCTGAGCTCCATCAGACGTTTCAAACGATTGTTCCGGTTAATGACCCGGCGGTAGAGATCGTTGAGGTCGGAAGTTGCGAAGCGTCCGCCATCAAGCGGCACAAGCGGTCGGAGATCCGGCGGTATCACCGGAATAACCTCTAAAACCATCCACTCGGGTCGGTTACCTGAGGTTCTAAAGGCATTGATGACCTTCAGTCGCTTGGCCATTTTTTTGCGCCGCACCTCGGAGTTGGCGTCACGCATCTCCTGACGCAAATCTTCAGAAAGCTTCGCCACATCGACTGCTTTCAACAGCTTACGAATGGCCTCTGCACCCATTTCAGCGATAAATTTTCCCCCATGCTCTTCAGCTTTTTTGCGATACTGGGTCTCGGTTAAGAGCTCTTTGTATTGCAGCGGTGTCTCGCCCGGATCGACGACGATGTAAGATTCAAAATAAAGAACCTTCTCGATTTCCTTGAGGGACATGTCCAACAATGCGCCAATGCGGCTCGGTAAGCTCTTGAGAAACCAGATGTGCACCACTGGCGTCGCCAACTCGATATGGCCCATCCGTTCCCGGCGAACTTTGGACTGAATAACCTCGACGCCGCACTTTTCGCACACCACACCGCGATGGCGCATCCTTTTGTACTTTCCGCAATTGCATTCGTAATCCTTGGTTGGGCCAAAAATTTTGGCACAGAAGAGACCATCCCGTTCCGGCTTGAATGTCCTGTAATTTATTGTCTCAGGTTTCTTAACCTCGCCGTGAGACCACGAGCGGATCTTTTCAGGAGACGCGACAGAAACTTTGATTGCATTAAAACTCAGGGGATTTTTCGGCTTTTCAAACAAATTGAATAGATCTTCCATAATGGGACCACCTCCGGATTTAGCGACTCAGCCTCACTGGAGTTACCTATTTTTCTTCCACCAAATCGACGTCTAAACACAAACTCTGGAGCTCTTTGACCATAACGTTAAACGACTCTGGGAGCCCAGGCTCAAGCAGATTGTCTCCCTTGACGATCGCCTCATACATTCGCGTCCTACCGACCACGTCGTCCGACTTGACCGTCAGCATTTCTTGAAGCGTGTATGCGGCGCCATAGGCCTCTAGCGCCCACACCTCCATCTCACCGAGCCGCTGACCACCAAATTGGGCTTTGCCACCAAGTGGTTGTTGAGTAACGAGAGAATAAGGTCCCGTCGACCGAGCATGGATCTTGTCGTCAACGAGATGGTGAAGTTTCATAATGTACATGACACCCACGGTCACTTTGCCATCGAAGGGTTCGCCGCTGCGGCCGTCACACAGAGTTACTTGACCGGTGACGGGCAATCCTGCTTTTCTAAGCAGATTAAAGGTCTCTTCTTCGGCGGCTCCGTCAAACACGGGAGACGCTAAGTGTACGCCGTCGCGGTATTTATCCGCGAGTTTGAAAATATCCGCGTCCCTAGCTCCCTCAATCAATTCGCTCGCCTCCTTGGTGTTCAAAAACTCCTTGAGCCGGCGCTTGAGGGTTTCGACATCATCACGATGACGGCGCAGCAGATCGTCGATCTGCTGTCCGAGACTTCTTGCTGCCCAACCCAAATGAGCCTCAAGAATCTGTCCGACGTTCATTCGAGAAGGAACTCCTAACGGGTTCAGCACGACGTCAACCGGCGTTCCGTCTTCGAGGTAGGGCATATCTTCTTCGGGCAAAATGCGCGAGATAACCCCTTTGTTTCCGTGGCGTCCGGCCATTTTGTCGCCGACTTGCAGCTTCCGCTTGATGGCGACGAAAACCTTGACCATTTTTATAACGCCGGGCGGGAGTTCATCCCCACCTCTCAACTTATCGATCTTATCCTCGAAAAGATCTTTGATCAGACTGACTTGCTCCGTAGTGCTTTCAACAATGCGATTGAGTTCCCCTTCAGCCGATTCATTATCAACTCGAATATCGCCCCAATAAGACATTGGCAACTGATCGAGATCTTCTTCCGTAAGCTCTTTGCCCTTATTGAGCAGCACCTTGCGGCTATCGTCACTCAGCCGAACCGCCAAGCGCCGTCCGACGAGTAGCTTTTTGAGGCGCTTCAAGGCGCCTTCTTGGAGGATTCGGATTTCGTCATGCTGATCCTTCCTAAGCCGGGTGATTTCTTCGTCTTCAATCGCCTTGCTTCTTTCATCCTTGCTCAATCCCTTGCGCGAGAAAATCCGTACATTGATGACGGTACCTTCTACGCCCGGGGGAACTCTTAGCGACGTATCCCTCACCTCGCCGGCTTTCTCCCCAAAGATGGCCCGCAATAACTTTTCTTCCGGCGAGAGTTGAGTTTCGCCTTTCGGAGTAATCTTTCCCACCAGGATATCACTCGGTTTTACTTCAGCGCCGATTCGGATAATGCCGCTCTCGTCAAGATTCGTGAGTGCTTCATCGCCAACATTGGGAATGTCCCGGGTGATTTCTTCGGGACCCAGCTTGGTATCGCGAGATACGCACTCGAACTCTTCAATGTGGATCGAAGTGTAAATATCCTCTTTCACAACCCGTTCGCTGATAAGGATCGAGTCCTCGAAGTTATACCCGCCCCACGGCATCAGAGCGACGACAACATTGCGTCCTAATGCCAGCTCGCCCATTTCGGTGGATGGACCGTCGGCAATCACGTCTCCCGCATTTACTTGGTCACCCACGACAACAATCGGTCTTTGGTTGACGCAGGTATTTTGATTGGAGCGCTGATATTTGACGAGGTTGTAGATATCGACACCCGTGTCCCGCGCACCGGAAGGCTTGTCTGCTTTAACAACAATTCGAGTCGAATCAACGCCTTCCACCACACCGTCTCGCCGAGCCACGATAGTAACGCCGGAATCCCGCGCAACCGTCTTTTCCATCCCGGTACCGACGAAAGGAGCTTCGGTACGCAGCAAAGGAACGGCCTGCCGCTGCATGTTCGATCCCATGAGAGCTCGATTGGCATCGTCATTTTCTAGAAAAGGAATCAGCGAGGCGGCCACACTGACCAACTGATTCGGCGAGACATCCATGAAATTGACCTCTTCCGGACGCGCCATAACGAACTCGCCGCCCTTCCGCGCCGATACCAGATCAACGCTGAATACACCCCGACCGTCGATGGGCGCGTTGGCCTGAGCAATTACATGATCTTCTTCTTCCAGAGCCGACAGATAGCGGATCCGGTCTGTGACCCGACCGTTCTCTACCTCGCGATAGGGAGTCTCGATAAAGCCAAACTCATTGACTCTCGCGTAGGTTGTCAGAGACGCGATTAAACCGATGTTCGGCCCTTCCGGAGTCTCAATCGGACAAACGCGACCATAGTGCGTCGGATGAACGTCCCGAACTTCGAAGCCTGCCCGTTCCCGCGTCAACCCGCCCGGACCAAGTGCGGAAAGCCGGCGTTTATGGGTAATTTCCGAGAGAGGATTAGTTTGATCCATGAATTGCGATAGTTGACTGGACCCGAAAAATTCTTTGAGCGCCGCAGAAACGGGCTTGTAGTTGATAAGCTCTTGGGGCATCAAGGTCTCGATATCCTGAAGGCTCATCTTCTCTTTAATAGCCCGTTCCATCCGCACCAACCCAACTCGGAAATGGTTTTCCACGAGTTCACCAACCGCCCGAACTCGCCGATTACCGAGGTGATCGATATCATCCACAGAACCGTTCCCGTTCTTAAGTTCCATCAGATAGCGAACCACTTCGAGGATGTCTTCTTTGCGTAGGGTTCCTTGTTCTAAAGGCACATTCAATCGAAGCCGATGATTTAATTTGAGCCGGCCGACTTTGGATAGATCATAGCGATCTGGATTAAAAAAAAGGTTGTTGAAGAAATTAGTCGCCGATTCAACCGTGGGTGGATCTCCTGGCCGGAGGCGCCGGTAAATCTCTAGAATAGCATCCTGGGGAGAGCGAATGCGATCCTGCAAGAGGGTATTGCGAAGATAAGGTCCCACGTTGGATTCATCAATAAACAGAACTTCGATCTGATGAATGCCGCGTTCGCGAATAAGATCCAATTTCTCTTGGGTGATCTCATGGTTGCACTCCACAAGAACTTCCTTTGCTTGAGGATCGACAATGTCGTGAGCAGCGACACGGCCGACGATTTCTTCCCACGCGATCGGCACCTGTTTGATCCTAGCGTTCTCCATCTGACGGAGAATGGGTCGCGTAAATTTCTTGCCTTCCTTGACGATCAGATCATTGGATTTCGGATCGCGGATGTCCGAACCGACCTTGGCCCCAATAAGGTGCTGTGGGTTGAACAAGAGCGCAGGCTTGCGTGCATCAAAAACGATAGTGTCGCTCCGGTAGTAATAGTTCAACAGGTCTTCCGTTGTCATTCCCAATGCTCGCAACAGAACCGTCGCATGAAACTTGCGACGGCGGTCGATGCGCACATAAAGAATGTCCCGGGGGTCAAACTCCAAGTCAACCCAGGAACCACGATAGGGGATCACTCTGGCAGAATAAAGCAATTTACCGCTGGCATGGGTTTTTCCTTTGTCGTGTTCAAAGAAAACTCCCGGCGAGCGATGCAATTGGCTGACGATAACCCGCTCGGTTCCGTTGACCATGAACGTACCGTTCTCGGTCATCAGGGGGATCTCACCAAAGTAGACTTCCTGCTCTTTCACATTTTTGATGCTGCGCGCGCCGGTCTGCGCGTCGACATCCCACAAAACCAACTGCACCGTCACCTTTAGCGGCGCAGCGAAGGTCATCCCTCGTTGATGACACTCCTCAACGTCGTACTTCGGCTCACCGAGGGCATAACTCACAAACTCTAGCGACGCCGTCTCATTAAAGTCCTTAATTGGGAAAACTGACTTAAAAACCTCCTGAAGGCCGAAATTTTGACGCTGGGCCTGAGGAACTTCCCGCTGCAAGAACTGATCGTAGGAGTTTTTCTGGATTTCAATCAGATAAGGTAAATCAATGATCTTCTTGATCCTACCGAAACTACGGCGAAACCGTAAATTATGGGCCACTTGAAATGCCATGCGTGCTCCTCTGTGCAATTCCCGGAAACCGATCCGTTATTCCATCCCAAGAAGACAATCGGAAGCGAAAGTCTATTTAATTTCGACTTTCGCTCCTTGCTCCTCGAGTTTCTTCTTGACGCTTTCCGCTTCGGACTTGGCTACAGCCTCTTTGACAACTTTGGGCGCTCCATCGACTAGGTCCTTGGCCTCCTTCAAGCCCAATCCCGTAAGCTCGCGAACAACCTTGATGACCTGGATCTTCTTCTCACCCGCTTCGGCGAGAATAACGTCAAACTCAGTCTTTTCTTCTGCCACAGCGGCCGCGGGACCGGCGGCGGCTGCAACCGCCATCGGCGCCGCCGCGCTCACGCCCAACTCTTCTTCAAGTTCTTTAACAAGAGCGGCTGCGTCCATCAGTGTCATGTTCTTGATAAAGTCCTTAACCTGTTCTTTAGATACCTCTGGCATAAGATGTCCCCCTTTTTGTTAGTTCCAAAACAAGACTGGCAATCTGGTCACTCTGACTTTCCCTTTCGCAGGGCTTCCAATAATCTAACCACGCGCGCCCCCGGTTCTTGAACAAGCCGGACCAAATGAGTGGCCGGGGCTTGAATGAGCGCGAGTAACTTGGCCTGAAGTGCTGGTTTAGTCGGCATCTGGGCCAAGACCTTGACCTTGGCCGGGTCCATGAACTCGCCTTCGAAAACACCACCCTTGATAGTTAATTTCTCATTATCGTCAACAAACTTGACGAGGGCTTTGGAGAGTATGACCGGATCGTCGTACGCGAAGACCCAACCATTCGGTCCATCGAGAAGGCGATCGAGAGAACCATAAACCGTGTCCTTAAGCGCCCGGCGCACGAGTGTATTCTTGATGACTTGATATTCCCCTGAAGCGTTACGAATCTCACGCCTCAGCCGGGTCATCTGAGCCACACTGAGACCACTATATTCCGTAACGATGGCCATCTTGGCGGTTCTGAATTTTTCATGAATAACCGACACCGTCTCGGCCTTCTCGCCATGGCTCGCGCGCACGATTTCCGATTCCGCCATGATCTTCTCCTAATGTTGACTTAGAAAATTAAAACTAGTGACGTAAAGATTGGTTATCTCAAGCGGCCATGGCACGCACTTGAGAAAGATCGATCTTGATTCCGGGTCCCATGGTCGTGGAGATCGTCACGCCACGAACATAGTTTCCCTTAGCGGAAGCAGGCTTGGCCCTGAGAATGGACATCAAGACAGCCTTTGCGTTGTCGATAAGTTGTTCTGGATTGAAAGAAGCTTTTCCCACCGGTACATGTACAATCCCTGCTTTGTCGACGCGAAATTCTAGCTTCCCCGCTTTGATCTCCTTTACCGCCTTCCCGATTTCCACAGTAACCGTGCCAGTTTTGGGGTTAGGCATGAGTCCTCTTGGACCCAGAATCTTACCGATTCGTCCCACCGTCGCCATCATGTCAGGGGTCGCCACCGTCTTGTCGAACTCAAACCAACCTTCATTGATTTTTTTGATAAGATCGTCGTTACCGACAAAGTCCGCTCCGGCCTCCTGCGCCTCTTTTTCCTTCTCACCCTTAGCAAAGGCAAGAACTCGGACCGCCTTCCCCATTCCGTGCGGAAGGTTCACCGTGCCCCGGACGTTTTGATCTGCTTGCCTGGGATCCACACCCAATCGCACAGCCATCTCAACGGTTTCGTTAAACTTGGCGCGGGCGGTTTCCTTCAGGAGTCGAAGACCGTCTTCCAAAACATAGCGCTGGCTACGATCTATTTTCGCCGACGCGGCACGATAAGATTTTCCGTTTCCACTCATACTTTTCCTTCGGACCGCCTATGCAAAACGCTAACTGCCGTCAATGAATGTTAGCACTGCGCTTGAATAAGCGTACGTCCTCTAACCCTCGACTTCCAGCCCAAGACTAAGGGCTGTACCTTCCACCGATTTTTCCGCAGCAGCCAAATCTTTTGCGGTCAAATCCCGGAACTTAAGTTCCGCAATCTCCCTAACCTGAGCTCGGGTAACCTTGCCAACCTTCATCTTTCCAGGCTCAGAGGAGCCCTTTTCAATTCCTGCCGCCCTCTTTAATAAAACCGCGGCGGGCGGGGTTTTTGTTACAAACGTGAAGGACCGATCCGCATATACCGTGATGATCACGGGGATGATCATTCCTTGCTGAGCCTGGGTCGCAGCGTTGAAGGACTTGCAAAACTCCATGATGTTGACACCCCGTTGACCCAAAGCAGGTCCAACAGGCGGGCTTGGATTTGCTTGGCCCGCAGGTATCTGAAGTTTGATCTCGCCGATAACCTTCTTCGCCATTATATTGACCCCCTCTGCTTAGTTCCGCTCTACCTGAACAAACTCCAGCTCCACCGGCGTAGCTCGCCCAAAAATGCTAATCAGCACCCTGAGCTTGCCTTTGTCCGGCTTCACGTCCTCAACCACGCCGTTGAAGTCGGCAAACGGACCATCTACTACCTTAACATTTTCTCCCACCGAAAAGAGAACGCGGGGCTTGGGTTTGATCGCCCCTTCCTCCATCTGTTGGGTTATGGCACGAACCTCCTCATCGCTCACGGGTGGAGGATTAGTGCTTCCACCGACGAAACCGGTAACCTTCGGTGTCTCCTTAACGACATGCCACGTATCGTCATTGAGCTCCATCTGAACCAATATATAACCCGGGAAAAACTTCCTCGAAGAAGTTTTCTTTTTCCCTTTAACAAGTTCAACGACCTTTTCTACCGGCACTAATATCTCACCAAAGTACTCTTGCTTACCGAGCGCTTTGATTCTTTCCTCCAAAGCCGCCTTGGCCTTCTGTTCATACCCCGAAAAAGTGTGAACGATGTACCATTGTTTCGGCATACGAGAGACCTAAGAAACTTAGTCGACGATCGCCTGAATTGCTTTTGTCAGACCTAAATCCACCAATGCTAAGTATACAGAAACCAATACTACGACAATGATGACAACCAAGGTTGCCGCATAAGTCTCCTTGCGTGACGGCCAATGCACTTTCCGCAGCTCCTGCCAAGATTCTTGGAAGAACTGAGTCAGACGACGAACACCGTCCTGGACTTTCTCGATCCAATCGCCCATTAAATGCCTAACGCGATGAGATGGCGGGTCAGGCAGGACTCGAACCTGCAACAACCGGATTTGGAGTCCGGCGCTCTAGCCAATTGGAGCTACTGACCCCTGTATCTCCGTCAGATTTTTACCTCGCGATGCAGGGTATGGCTCCGGCAAGAAGAACAGAATTTCTTAAGCGTCAATTTTTCCGTGGTCTTCTTTCTATTTTTCGTCGTCGTGTAATTCTTTCGCTTACATTGGTCGCAAGCAAACCCTACGAGTTCTCGCATGATCTCAGCCTCCCTTGCCTGGAGCTACTGATTAATTTTTGTGACAACACCCGCGCCCACAGTCCTACCGCCTTCACGAATCGCGAAGTTGAGACCCTGATCCATCGCCACGGGCGTGATCAGTTCGATTTCTACGTTGATATTATCTCCGGGCATGACCATCTCGGTCCCTTCTGGCAACTTCACAACGCCCGTAACATCCGTAGTACGGAAATAGAACTGGGGACGATAACCATTGAAGAACGGCGTGTGACGCCCACCTTCCTCCTTGGTGAGAACATACGCCTCCGCATTGAATTTCGTGTGCGGTGTTATGCTTCCAGGTTTCGCCAGTACTTGTCCTCTCTCCACTTCTTCACGTTTTGTCCCGCGCAGAAGTACACCGATATTGTCACCCGCTTGCCCTTCGTCCAGGAGCTTACGGAACATCTCCACACCGGTCGCGACGGTTTTCTGAGTCTGCCTGAAGCCGACGATCTCGATTTCCTCTCCAACTTTGATAATGCCGCGCTCAACCCGGCCAGTAACCACTGTTCCGCGACCGCTGATGGTAAATACATCCTCGACCGGCATAATGAATGGCTTATCGATATCCCGAACCGGCTCCTTCACAAAACTGTCTACGGCGTCCATGAGCTTTAGGATCGACCCTTCACCCATTTCAGACGAATCACCTTCCAGCGCTTTCAAAGCACTTCCAATGATAACAGGGGTGTCGTCCCCCGGGAATTTGTATTTGGACAGCAATTCACGGACTTCGAGCTCGACGAGTTCCAAAAGCTCTTTATCATCCACCATATCGGCCTTATTTAAGAAAACGACAATGGCAGGGACTCCGACCTGTCGGGCCAACAGGATGTGCTCACGCGTCTGCGGCATTGGCCCGTCGGCCGCAGAGACGACGAGAATCGCGCCATCCATCTGCGCTGCCCCGGTGATCATGTTTTTTATGTAGTCGGCGTGGCCCGGACAATCCACGTGAGCATAGTGGCGCTTATCCGTCTCGTATTCCACGTGAGCGATGTTGATGGTAACGCCCCTCTCCCGTTCTTCCGGTGCTTTGTCAATTTGGTCATAGGCCACGAATTTAGCCTTTCCTTGTTTCTCCAGCACCTTGGTAATCGCGGCGGTCAATGTCGTTTTTCCATGATCGACGTGACCGATCGTGCCGATATTAAGGTGTGGTTTCTTACGCTCAAACTTTTGCTTACTCATCGCATCCTCCTAATCTGCGAGTCAGGGGCGATATATGGTGTTGTTTAAATCTCCTCATTTTGTTGTCCCAACTCCAAATGTCATCCGGGCAAAAGCCCAGGAGCGGGATCGAACCGCCGACCTCGTCCTTACCAAGGACGTGCTCTACCGACTGAGCTACCTGGGCATACCCGTCAATGGTCGAGAACAGAGCCGACCCTCCGCCATCATAGCCATGGGCAAATTGGAGCGGGAAACGGGACTCGAACCCGCGACCCCGAGCTTGGAAGGCTCGCGCTCTACCAACTGAGCTATTCCCGCAAGCAAAAATGGTGGAGAGGGAAGGATTCGAACCTTCGAAGGCATAGCCGGCAGATTTACAGTCTGCTCCCTTTGGCCACTCGGGAACCTCTCCTCTACTTCCTAAACACCACAGTCGTTTACCCGAGCTATCCCGCCATCCCATTGTGTCTCTCTACCAAGTAAAACACTTTCACCTGGAGCTGGCGATAGGACTTGAACCTACAACCTGCTGATTACAAATCAGCTGCTCTGCCGTTGAGCTACGCCAGCCTAGCCCAAAAACGTCCCCGCGCGCCCACAAAAAGCGAACATATTTCCTCGATCGTGACGGGATTATGTGCGAGTTAACTTGTATGGATCCTGGGCCTATATGGCAAACGATAGCACAGAGAGTGCCATTCCTCGTCTGTAAACGAGTATTTAAACCACCTTCGGTTCGCGATGTCAACAGGCAGGCCGTCAAAACAGCACGGAACTTAAATCTCGCCTTTGACACTTATTATCCGTTCGTTTCCCCCTTGTCAATGCGACCTTGCTTGGCGAAGCAACTCGTACAGGAAGACGGCCCCGGCGGCTGCCACGTTGAGCGAGGCGATCCTCCCTTTCATCGGTATCGATGCAATATAGTCGCATTCCCGCAGGATCAGAGGACGGATGCCTGCTCCCTCACTGCCCAAGACGATTCCCAGGCGCTCCGGATATACTCTATCGTAGATCCCCTCCGGAGCTGTGGCATCAAGGCCTACGACCCAAAATCCAAGCTCCTTGATCTGCGAAATAGCCCGCCTGAGATTGACGGCTCGGTAAATCTTAAGGTGATGAACCGCACCCGCGGAAGCCTTAACCACGGTCGGGGTAACCGCAACTGTACGGTCTTTGGGAATCACGACATGACGAATGCCTACCGATTCTGCAATCCGTAATAATGCCCCAAAATTCCTCGGGTCGGTCAGCCCGTCCAATATTAGAAGCCAGGCCAAACCGGAAAACGATGGAATTATCTCAAGCAGGCCGGAGAATGGAGAGTAAGAGTAAGCCACAACCTTAGCTAACACCCCTTGATGTCTTTGCCCATTCGATAATCGATCCAAAAGTCCCGGCAACACGTATTTTACACAGAGCCCGAGACTCCTTGCTTGCGCGTCAACGCCTCGTAAAGCCGGCGCAGAGGAGCCCCTGGCGATAAGGATTTCGAAGATGTCATTAGGCGATGCTTTCAATTTCTCCAAGATCGGATTGATTCCGAAGCAATAATTTTGTTCTTCATCCATCGTTAATTCTCCATACGGGCGAAGAGGATTTTACAAAGGTAGCACCAGCGGATAACATGCCAGCATATCGTGAGACATGAAACCCTAAGTCGCTATCTGATCTCTGAGATTCTGCCGCCATTTTTCTTTGGACTCGCGGCCTTCACATTCATTCTTTTGATTGCGCGGATCTTGAAGTTGGTCGAACTGGTCGTAACTCGAGGTGTGCCCTTATTCCAAACTGCTAAGCTCTTTTCTCTGATCCTACCGAGTTTTCTAGAGCTAACAGTCCCCATGGCCTTCTTGTTGGCTATACTTCTTGGTCTGGGCCGAATGTCTAGTGACCAGGAACTGCTTGCCATGAAAGCTGGCGGCATTAGCCCTTTGCAAATCCTTTGGCCCATCACCGTCGTCGCAACGGTCATCGCCATGAGTACTTTATTATTGACCATGTTGGCACGACCTGCGGCCAATACGGCCATCAAGAAAGAACTCTATAATATCGCCAAGAGCCGTGTGGGAACTGCTTTGAAGGAGAAGGTGTTCAACGATGCTTTTCCCAAGATCCTTATCTATCTCGAAGAGATCATTCCGCCGGGCAACACTGCCCAAGGTGTGCTTATCGTCGACAAACGGGACAGCCTTAGAGAATCCATCATATTTGGCAAAGTTGCTCTCATTAGTACCGACGAGGAAACCAACAGTTTGGGACTAAGGCTCTTTGATGGCTCCATTTACGAACGCGAGAGAAATCGCCCAGGTTTCAGCCAGACACGCTTCAATATCTATGATTTCAAGCTTGATCTCGATGATCTCATTGGTCCCGTT
>WNFS01000560.1_pt1 | contig 48055 bp, 56 predicted proteins | sample 5400141 | NCBI WGS metagenome assembly WNFS01 (sample SAMN13153358, study PRJNA577476) | soil metagenome | isolation source: 60 cm saprolite under Madrone tree | place: USA:California | collected 2016-06-14
CAAGAAGGGGCTGGAGGAGCCGACGAACCAGCCGCCCGCCGCGCCGCCGCCGGAGAACCCTGACACGCCCAAATGAGAGGCTGGATCATCCTGATCGTGGCGCTCCTCGTCGGCGCGGGCCTCGGCGCGGCCGGGACGGTCTACGGGCCTCCGCTGGTGGACCCATATCTCCCGAAGGACCTTCGCATCCGGTCCCGCATCGTCGAGGGGCAGGTCACGAAGAAGCAGCGCGAGCCGAACCGCGTGCTGGTGAAGATCGAGACCGAGCAGGGCGTCATTCTCGCGGCGTTCACGAAGCGGATGGCCGAGATCGACCTGCTGGTCGAGCCGGGCGATACGATCGCACTGGCGCTGCCGGGCGACCAGCCGTTCGTGGACGATCCGTCCATCGAGCGCGTCAAGCGGCCGAAGTGACCGCTCATGCTGGACGCGGCGATGCCACCCTCCGCGGGTCGCGCACGCGCGTGAGCAGGAGCCCGAGCGCGACAGTCGCCGCGACCGCCGCCACCACGAAGACCGACGGGAAGCCGAACGCGTCCGCCAGCAGCCCGGCGGCGAGCGGCGCGCCGAACGCGATGGGCGCCATCAAGGTGGTTCCAAGACCGATGTAGGTCGGCTGCTCCTCCAGCACCGGAGCGAATTCCAGCAGCACGTTCAGCGTCGACACGTTCATGGCGGCGATCTGGGTCCCCAGCATGACGAAGACCACGCCAAACACTGCGAGCGTCGGAGCCGCGACGGCGAGCAGGTTGCCGGCGAGCGTCGCGGCGAGGCCCACTGTGATCACCAGGAGGTGGCCCCGTCGGTCAGCAAGCCAGCCGAACACCGCGTTGCCCGCCATCTGCCCCACGAACAAGAGCGTGGTGAACACGCCGACCTGCGCCGCAGGGGCGTCCCAGACGCGGAGCGCATAGACGGTGTAGAACCCGCCGGCCATCGATCCGGTCACGGCGAACGCGCGGGCGGCGAGGAACCAAGCGAGATTCGGGTCGCGGCCGAGGAGCGCCGGGATCCGCGACAGATAGGCTCCGAGCGTGACCGCCTGCGACCGACCCGTTGCCGCCGGCTCGCGGACGACGGCGAGCGCGGCGTACGACAGCGCCATGCACATCGCGGCGCCGACGAAGCACGCGCCGTAGCTCGCGGGCGGCGCCACCGCCGCCAGGATGCTCGCCGTCACGAAGCTCCCGGCGAAACCCCCGGCGCCCGCCGCGAGGTTCGCGAACGCGAAGAAGCGACCGCGCGTCGTGACGGGGATCAGGCGCCCGATGATGTCCATCCACGCCGGCATGAGCACGCCGCCGACGCCGGTGATGACGAGCAGCATCAGCAGCATCAGGGCGAGCGTCAGAGCCGGCGCGCGGTCGGCCAGGAAGAACGCCGCGAGGGACAGCACCGCGAACGGCACGCGTTCCCAGACCGAATAGCGGAGGACGAACGGAAGCTTCCGCGCGAGCGTCTCCGTGTGGCCCGCGGTGAAGAGCGACGGGAGGAACCAGCCGAGGGTCATTACCGCGGGGATCGCGCCGATGACGACGTTGGGAGCGCCCAGGTAGGCCGCGAAGGCCGGCAGGATCGTGGACTGCGAGGCAAACGATAGGCCCACCCCGAAGAGCGCGTAGTCGGCGCCGAGCGCCGCCATGTTGTGGCGCAGGTCTCGGCGCACGCGGTCAGCCGAGGCGGATGTCGAGCCAGCCGTGCGGCGTGACGGCGACCCGCTCGCCCTCGCGCACGAGCACCGTGGTCGTCGCCGACTCGAAGATCGCCGGGCCCTTGAACTCCTGCCCGACGGCGAGCGCGTCCATCCGGTGAACGGGCACCTCGACCCAGTCGCCGAGCCAGACGCGACGGCGAGTGGCCGCGGTGGCCGACCCTCGCTCGGCCGCGCCGGCACCGGCCGGCAGCACGGGGAGCGCGCCGACGACCGCCACGCGCGCGTTGACGATGACAACTTCCTGGCCCGCGGCGCTGTAGGCGTAGAGCTCCTCGTGACGGCGGTGGAAGCGATCGGCCACCCGATCCATGAGGTCCGCCGCCTGCAAGTTAACGCCGCCGAGGTCTACCTGGATCTCGAAGATCTGCTCGCCGTACCGCATGTCGAGGGCTCGGCGCACACCGATGGCCCCGTCGAAGTGGGCGAGGCGCTTGCGGCCTTCGCGCTCGAGCGCGGCGAACAGCTTTCGCAGGCCCGCCGCCGTCATCCGTCCCACCTCGCTCACATGGGAGCGCACGAGCTCGTAGCGGAGGTCGGTCGCCAGCATGCCCCACGCCGAGAACACCGCGGCCACCGACGGCACGACGACGCGCTGGATCTCGAGGAGCCGCGCGACCTCGGTGACGTGGAGCCCCGCGGCGCCGCCGAACGCGACGAGCGCGAACTGACGGGGATCGACGCCGCGACGCACCGAGACGATCTTGATCCCCTCCGCCATGTTGGTGTTCACGACCCGCGCGATGCCCTCCGCCGCCTGGAGGGGTGTCGTACCGAGCTGGGTCGCGATGACCTCGACGGCCGCGCGCGCCGCGCGCGCATCGAGCCCGATCCGGCCGCCGAGGAAATTCCCCGGATCCAGGAAGCCGAGCACGAGGTTCGCATCGGTCACCGTCGCACGCGCGCCGCCCTTGCCGTAGCCCGCGGGGCCCGGCTCGGCGCCGGCGCTCTCGGGCCCGACGTGCAGGATGCGGCCCGCGTCCACCCACGCGACCGATCCGCCGCCGGCGCCGAGGGTGTGAATGTCGATCGCCGGGAGCGCGACCTTCGCGACGCCGACGGTCTTCTCGCCCGTGAGCTGGGGCTCGCCGCCCTGGAGGAGCGCGATGTCCGTGGACGTTCCGCCCATGTCGAAGGTGATGAGCTTCGCCTCGCGCAGGAGGCGCGCGCTGTAGCGCCCGGCGGCGACGCCGCCGGCCGGCCCCGACAGCACGGCGCCCGCCGCCAGCCGCGTCGACTCGCGCACCGGCGCGACGCCGCCGTGCGATTGCATGATCAGGACATCCCCGCGGTAGCCGTGGCTCGCGAGACGGGCCGCGAGGCTCGCGAGGTAGCGCGCGAGCGCCGGTCCCACGTACGCGTTCACCACGGTCGTCCAGACGCGCTCATATTCCTTGATCTGCGGCAGGACCTCGGCCGAGAGCGACACGTAGGCGCCCGGCAAGCGCCGCGCGAGCGCCCGGCCGGTCAGCTTCTCGTGGCGCGGGTTCCGGTAGGAGTGGAGATAGCAAACGGCGACCGCCTCCACCCGGGCCTTCGCGAGCGCCGCGATCCCTGCCCCGAGCGAGCGGGCGCTCAGCGGAATCGCGACTGTCCCGTCGAAGCGCAGGCGCTCGCGGACGCCGAGGCGGCGGGCGCGCGGCACGAGCGGCACGGGCGGCGCCATCCTCAAGTTGTAGCGGTCGTCCTTCAGCCCCTCGCGCATCTCGATGACGTCGCGGTGCCCCTCGGTCGTGAGCAGCCCGACCCTCGCCCCTTTGCGCTCCAGGAGTGCGTTGGTCGCGACGGTGGTGCCGTGGACGATCGAGTCGGTCTGCGCGAGCAGTCCTGGAAGGTTCGTACCGAGCTCCGCCGCTAGGAGCCCGAGCCCGATGACCAGGCCCTCGGAGGGATCGGGCGGCGTCGAGGCGCACTTGGCGATGGCGAGAGCGCCGCGCTCGTCCACCGCGACGAGGTCGGTGAAGGTGCCGCCGACGTCGATCCCGATGCGGTAGCGTCGGCTCAGTAGAGCGTCCTCTGGATGTTCTCCTCGCTCTCGCGCAGATACTCCTCGAGGGTCTTGTCCGCCGGCTTGAGCTTGTCGTACAGCACACACGCCATCGAGGGAAGCACCGAGCGGTCCGGCCACGCCTCGGGCTCCCAGAGCTGCGAGCGCCGGAACGCCTTCGGACAGTGGAAGAAGCACTCCTCGACCTCGACGCCGATGGCGACGAGTGGTTGCTTATCGCGCGCCGCGAGCGATTCCAGGACGTCCTCGTCGCGCACGATCGAAGCGCGGCCGTTCACGCGGAGCGTTTCCTCGCGGCCCGGGATGAGGAAGATCAGCCCGACGTGGGGATTCGCGAGGAGATTGCGCAACCCGTCGAGCCGCTTGTTGCCGGGACGGTCCGGAATCGCGAGGTGCCGCTCGTCCAGCACGCGCACGAAGCCCGGCGCGTCCCCCTTGGGGGACACGTCGCAGCGACCGTCCGCGTTGGACGTCGCGAGCAGCAGAAAGGGCGAGCGCCGGATGAACTCCCGGCTGGGCTCGTCCACCGTGGCCGACTCCTTTTTGATGGCCCGCTCACTCGGCGTGCCCATCAGCGCGCGCAGCTCGCTCTCCAAGGTCACCACCCGCTTGAACATTCCGTCCTCCCCAGTCGGTGCTGTAGTCCAGTCAACGTAGACGGAGCCGCCGGGCAAGTCAATCGGGCCCGGCGTGATCTTTCCGCGGCGCGTACGGGTACGGCCCTTCGGGCGATCTCCCCTCGGCGAACCTCCGGAGATTGAAGGCCTCGATGTCCACCGTCTTCGCGCGCCCGTCCACGATCAACTCGGCCACGCAGACCCCCACGGCGGGCGCGATCTTGAAGCCGGAGCCGCTGAACGCCGTGGCGAGATACAAGCCGTCGATTCCGTCGACTCGACCGAGGATCGCGTGGCGGTCGCGGCTGTAGCAATCGAAGGCGCGATAGCCCCGCGCGAGCGTGGCACCCTCCATGGCGGGGACCCGGTGCGTCAGGATCTGGGCGCCGACCGTCGGTGCCCCCGGCGGAAGCACCGTCGGCGCGTCGGGATCGAGATCCCAGTCCTGGCAGGGGACGCCCACGATCGTGCGGATGCCGCTCTCGGGCCTGAAGTAGCTTCCCTGCACGTTGTCGATGAAGACCAGGTGGGGCTGGGCGAGCGCTGCCGGCCGCGTCACCTGCACCGTGTCGAGCCCCTTCACCCGCGCGGGGATCTCGAGGCCGATCTCGCGGCAGAGCCGCGGGGCCCATGCCCCGGCGGCGACGACAACGGCGCCGGCGTCGATGCGCCCGGCGCTCGTCTCCACGCCGAGGACGCGGCTCTCGCGACGCAGAATCTTCGTCACCGCGGTCCACTGGAGTATCCGGGCACCGAGCTCGTGTCCCCGTCGCCGGAAGCCTTCGACCGTGGCGGCGGGGTCGGCGTAACCGCTCTCGGGCTCCCAGGCGGCGGCGCCCAGGTCCTCGACGTTGGCGAAAGGCTGGAGGTCGCGGAGCTCGCCCGGCGAGAGGGCGACGGTGTTGATCCCGATGGAGCGCAGCATCTCGACGTTCTTTCGGAGCGCGTCGGTATACGGCGGGGCGACGACGTTCACGAACCCCGTGTGGGTGAATACGGACGGGCCGCCCATGATCTCCGTCCAGTGCTTGAAGACGGGGAAACTGGCGAACGCGAGCCGCGCGTCCCACTCGTTGGTGTAGTGCATCCGGACGAGCGCGCTCGAGCGGCCCGAGGCGCCGCTGGCCAGCGCAGCCTTCTCGCAGAGAACGACGCGCGTGACGCCCCGCGCCGCCAGGGCATACGCGATGCTCGCGCCGTTGACGCCGCCACCGACCACCACGACGTCGGCGGTCTCAGCCACTGGGAGGGATACTCCTTTCGCCGGATACCTTATCATGTGGCGAGTCCGGCCAGCCGTTTCACATCCGGGCTGGGGCGGTGTCTCTAACCATGATGGGTGTACAACCGTTCGAGACCATCGTCGGCGCACACCACGCGGAGATCTACCGCTATATCCGGCGGGTCACGTCACGGGCCACCGAGGCCGAGGACCTTTCTCAGGAGACCTTTCTGCGCGCCTACCGCGCCTACCGGACGCTCGGCCCGGAGGCGAACGTCCGCGCGTGGCTGTTCGCGATCGCGACGAACCTGACCCGGAATCACTTTCGCTCCGAGAAACGACGCCGCACCGCCCATCTGGCCGCGTCCGTCGAGGGCCGCGAGACCGACCCCGAGGGGCCCGAGGACGAAGCGCGGTTCCGTGAAGCCAAGGCGCTGCTCGAGAGCACCGTCCGTGGGCTGCCTCTCAAGCAGCGGCTGGCGTTCATCCTGCGAAAGATCCACGACCTCGACTACGAGGCGATCGGGCGAAGCCTCGACTGCTCGGCGGAGAGCGCACGCGCCCACGTCTTCCAGGCGCTCCGCAAGGTCCGGCTGAGCCTCAACGGTCACGCACTTCCGCCCGAAACAAGCCCGACGAACATGGAGCAACCGCGATGAGCCGTAAACCCCGAACCTGTCTGGAGATCGAAGCCGACCTCGTCGCAGCGGCGACGGGAGACGCCGAGCCCGGAACCGTGCGCCGCGTCGAGCACCACATCGACGCCTGCGCGCCCTGTCGCGGCGAGTTCCGACGCTATCGCGAGATCGACGGCGTCGTGGGCGCGCTCCGGCGCGCGCCGGCGGCCACCGAGAGCGTGGCGCGCGCCCGCGAGGGGCTCGAGTCGCGCCTCGCCGATCTGAAATCGCGCCTGGTGTCGTACCGGGTGTTCCCGTCGCCGCTCGGCCACATTCTCATCGCACGCTCGGAGCTCGGGGTGTCGCTCGTGGAGTACCTGGGCGAGCACACCGACCTCGGAGCGTCCCGCTTGAGCCGAGTGACCGGCGTCGACCCCCAGGAGGACGGCGCCGAGATCGAGGCGCTCTACCGCGAGCTGCTCGAGTACCTGCGGGGCGACCGCACCCGCCTGGAGTGGCCGCTCGACCTGCGCCTGGCGCGCAGCGATTTTCATCGCAGTGTGCTGCAGGCCACCGCCGCGATTCCCTACGGCGCCGTGACGTCGTACGCGGGCATCGCCACCGAGATCGGCAAGCCCGCGGCCACGCGCGCGGTGGCCCAGGCGCTCCGCTGGAATCCGCTGCCGATCGTCGTACCCTGCCACCGCATCATCGGAACCTCCGGCGCGCTCACCGGCTACGCCGGGAGTCAGATCGGGCTCAAGCAGCGCCTGCTCGCCGTCGAGGGCGTTCGAGCGGTGGGGACGCGGAACGACTCTCGCGTCGCACGCGACACGCTGTATCACTACGCCCGCAACGATCAGCGTGAGTACTGCCTGCCGACCTGCGGGGATATCGCGCGCCGCCCGATCGGGCCTGTCACGCTGCTGGCGTCTCGCGAGCTGGCCGGAAGTCTCGGGCTCGTTCCCTGCACGGCCTGCCGCCCGGATCTCCACCCGCTGACGGTCTAGCGTCGCTCGCCGCGCTTTCACGCCGGCCTCGCCGCGGTGTCACAGGAAGCAGAAGGAGGCCGACATGCTGGGATTGCTCGAAACTCGTCCGAATCGGTGGAGGCTCGTGTGCTGAGCGCGCTGGCCGTGGTCGCCGTGCTGGTCCCGGCGGCCCTGCTCACCGCGGTGATGTTGCTCACGACGTGGAGAGCCCGCACCCGGCTCCTGGCGGTCGCGCGACAGATCGCGGTGACGGACGCGGTCCACGGGGAGTTGGGCGCGGTGGTCTCTCCGGTGGTGCGCCACCGGTTCTGGGGGCGCTGGCAGCTCATGATCCCCGTGCCATTCGACGACCTCGACACCGTGGCGCACGTGGTCCGGACCGCCTACGGCGCCTTCGACGCGCCCGAACGAACGAAACCGGGCCGGTTCGAGATCGTCCTGAGCCCGCAGGAACGACCGGTCCCGCGCAGGGAGCGGACCGTGGTCGCGGCGCGCAGGCCCAGAGGAGAGTCGGTGTCATGGACATGAACGTCTACTTCGCCGAATGGTTGATCAGGGAGCGCCTGGCCGAAGCGCGAGCGGCGGCCGCGAGAGACGCGCTGTTCCACGCTCACCGGCCACCACGGCAGCCGACGCGCGTCGCGCTCGGTCGGGTCTTGATCAGGCTCGGCCAGCGTATTCAGAGCGGCCGCCCGAACGCGGCCGAGCCGCTGGCGGCTGAAAACTCGTAGCATTGATAGTGGTCGGGGGGAGCGATGCCGCTCCCCCCGACACCCTCCACCGGTTTACCCGTTGGCGGTTAAGGCCCCTCAGGTTGCGCGGGCGAAGCCCGCGCTCGAACCACGGTCCGTCTAGCCGGTCACGAAGCCGTTGATCCGATCGATCTCCCGCGCCGCCTTCGCGCGCTTCGCCGGCGGCCCGTAGCCACCGCCCCCGGAAGACTCGACCAGGAACACGTCGCCCTTCCGCACGAGAATGCCGACTTCCTTGGTCTTCAACACGCGCGTCGAACGACCGCGCGACCGGAGTCGGTAGCGGTGCGGGAGACCGTCCCTGCCGCCGAGAAGACCGTACGGGGCGTGGCGCACGCCGTCACCCGCCGTGTTCGCGACCGCCGGCTCCTCGATGTCCACGCGCAGGCGCAGCACGGCGCCGACGCCGCCGCGGTGCATCCCCTCGCCCGCGGAATCGGCCCGGAACTCGTGGCGCTCGAAGGTCAGCGGGAAGCGCGCCTCCGCCACCTCCACGCTGCCGAACTTGATCCCGCCGGCCGCCTGTCCCTCGCCCGCCGTCTCCCATCCGTCACCGACGGCCGTCGCGCCGCCGCCGGGGCGGGCGTGGAACATGTGCCAGATGAACGGCTTCCGCGTTCGTGGATTGACGCCCTTGATCGCGATCCGGAAGCGCCGCCCCCAGCCCGCGATCGCGCGCTCCGGGCAGGCCGGCGCCAGCGCCCGGATGATCGCCTCGGCGATCTCCTGGGCGCAGTGGTTCGTCGCGAGCGTCACGGGCGCCGGCGGGTAGGGCCAGACGATCGTGCCCTGCTTTGCGATGACCTTGACGGGCCGGAACGTTCCAGAGTTCTTCGGCGTCCGCGGCTCGATGAGGTAGGCGAAGGCCATGTGCACCGCCGACATCGTGTTCGGGAATGACGAATTGATGAAGCCGGTTACTTGAGGATGGGAGTCGCTGAGGTCCACCGTGAGCGCGGAGCCCTTCTTGGTCACCGTCGCCCGGATCCAGATGTCGGTGAACCCGTGGCCGTCGTCGTCCAGGATGGACTCGCCGCGATACACCCCGTCTCGCCACGTCTTCACGCAGCGCCGTGCCTGCAGCTCGGCGCCGTCCAGGATCTCGTCCACGGCCGCCAGGACCGTCGCGGCGCCGTAGTCGCGGGTGAGCGCGAGGAGACGTCGCTCACCGACGCGCGCCGAGCCGATCATCGCGCGGAGATCTCCCATGAAGTCGTGCGGGTGGCGCACGTTGGTCGTGATCATGCGGAGCACGTCGTCGCGCAGCTCGCCCGCGTCGTAGAGCTTGAGCGGCGTGATCCGGAGCCCCTCCTGCCAGATCTCGGTGGCGCCGGGGTTGTAGGCGCCGTGGGTCGAGCCGCCGATGTCCGACTGGTGGGCGCGGTTGACGGACCAGAAGGCGACCTCGTCGCCCACGAACACCGGCACGAACGCGGTCAGGTCCGGCAGGTGATTGTTGCCGTGGTAGGGGTCGTTCAGCAGGTAGACGTCGCCGGGCCGGATCCGTCCCTTGAAGGCGTCGCGCACGGATTCGACCGCCCACGGGATCGCGCCCACGTGGATCGGCACGTGCTCGGCCTGCGCGATCAGCCGCGCCTGCGCGTCACAGAGCGCCGTGGAGAAGTCGCGGCTCGAGTTCAGGATCTGCGAGTACGCCGTGCGCAGCATCGCCTCGCCCATCTCCTGCACGATAGCTTCGAGCCGATGGGTGAGAACGGAGACGGTGATCGGGTCGGTCACGCCCTCACATTAGACGATCGGCGGGGATTACGCGAGGGCCGCGTCGAGGTGATTGTCGATCCAGTCCGCAGTCGATTTCAGCAAGGCCTCGACCTGGCCATCGAGGATGGCGACGAGCTCTCCGGCCCGCCAGATGCCTAGCTCGTGGCGGTCGAATGCGACGAGACCGCGAGCGAGACCAGGTGCTCGAGGTGCTGGAGGTCGAACGGCTTCGGAATATAGGCGAAGATGCCGCTCGCGAGCGCGTCGGCCGCGGTCCGTGTGTCGTCGTTGCCCGTTAGCATCAAGACGGGCGTCTGGAGCTTGAGGTGGCGCATTTGTGCGAGGAGCTCGAGACCGGTCATCCGCGGCATGTACATATCGAGCAAGACGAGGTCGAACTGATCGCGGTGGAGCGCCGCGAGGGCATCCGCGCCGTCACCGGCGGTTTCGATCTTGTAGGCGTGCTGGTGCCGGAACAGCCCCAGTGCCTCCTTCAGCAACCGGACGATGGCCTGGTCGTCGTCGACGATCAGAACGGTCTTGGTCGCGCGCGCGGTGGTAGTGATCATAGGGTCACCTCAGGAGACCTCCAACGATGTTCCGCCCTTGCCGCTTCGCCTCGTAGAGAGCGTGGTCGGCGCTCTTGATCAGGTCGGAAACGCTGCCGGGATCGTCCGGAAAGCCGGCCACGCCGAAGCTCGCCGTGAGCGGCCCGTACTGGAACGGATAGCGCTCGATGATCGCGCGCATGCGTTCCGCGTACACGATCGCCGCCTCCTTGGTCGTGCTCGGGAGGAGGGCGATGAATTCGTCGCCGCCGTACCGGGCCACGACAGAGTCGCGCCGTGATTGGCTCGCCAGGAGCTGGACGACCTGCTTGAGGACCTCGTCGCCGGCGCTGTGGCCCCAGCGATCGTTGATGGCCTTGAACCCGTCGAGGTCGAGCAGGATGAGCGAGAGCGGCTGCTGGTAGCGGGCGGCACGGCTCACCTCTTCGTAGAGCCGCAGCATGAGATAGCGCCGGTTGTAGCCGTCCGTGAGGGGGTCTTTGAAGGACAGCTCCTCGAGCCGGGCGCTCCGGACGGCGACTGCCCCGTACGCGGCGAACGCGCGGGCCACGTCTTCGAGTCGCGGGTGAAATGGAATCACCCGTCCGTCGGGCCCCACGGCGTTGATCAGCTGGAGCACGCCCTGGATCCGGCGCGATGCGTCCCGCAACGGGACCGCGAGGACCGAGTGAGTCCGATAGCCCGTGGCCAGGTCCACCCGCCAGTTGAACGCGTACGGCACGTCACGGGGGATGTCGTAGGCTTCTGGGACATTGAGGATCTCGCCCGAATTGGCCACATGCCCGGCGAGGCTCGGCACGTCCAGGGGCAACCGCTCGAGCTCGAGCCGGTGCTGCATATCGCGTTCGCCGAGCCGGCGCGCCGTCACTTCGTTCTGGACGACGGCGAACCGGAGATAGGCGCCCTCGCGGAGGAAGAGCGTCGCAGCCTCGGCCCCCGTGAACCGGCGCGCCTGCGTCACGATCCGGTCGAGGACGGAGGAGAGCTCGCCGTCGCTGCCGATCGCGATCCCGAGCTGCAGCAACTCCTCGAGCATTTGCGCCCCACGCTCTGCCGTGGCCGCGCCAAGCACCTCGAGGAAGCTCCCAACCCCCGGACTCGCGTTCGGGACGTCCATGCCCAGTCAGGGGAAGCACTCCGGGTGCCAGGGGCTCGAATGGTGGGAAGCTGCTGAAATTACGCTAAAATTTGCCTCGACGAACCACGGGCACCGGCCCGAGATCTGGTGAGTTTCTGATCAGATTCCGGCGACTTTCCTCCCAGGAGAGAACGCGGGAGCGCTCGTCACTCCTCGTTGTCCTTCGCGAAGAGCTCGTCGAGCTTGCCCTCGTACGCGTGATAGTCGAGGAAGTCGTAGAGCTCCGCGCGCGTCTGCATCGCGGACACGACGGGCTTCTGCGTGCCCGTCCGGCGCAGCGTCTCGTAGACCACGAGCGCCGCGGCATTCATCGCCCGGAAGGCGGACAGGGGATACAGGACGACGCCCACGCCGGCGCTCGCCAGCTCGTCGACGGTGAACAACGGCGTCACGCCGAACTCGGTGATGTTGGCGAGGATCGGGACCCCGGCGGCGTCGGCGAACCGCCGGTACGTCGAGAGCTCGGTGACCGCTTCCGGAAAGACCAGGTCGGCGCCGGCCTCCACGCAGGCCGTGACGCGGTCGATCGCGGAGTCGAGACCCTCGACGGCGAGGGCGTCGGTCCGGGCCATGATGACGAATTCGGCGTCGGTCCTCGCGTCGACCGCGGCCTTGATGCGGTCGACCATTTCCGCCCGGGTGACGATGGCCTTCCCCGGCCGGTGCCCGCAGCGCTTGGCCTGCACCTGATCTTCGATGTGCATGCCGCCGGCTCCGGACGCGATCAGCGATCGGACCGTTCGCGCGATGTTGAACGCGCTCCCGAATCCGGTATCGGCGTCGACGAGCAGCGGGAGCCGGGTCACGCCGGTGATCCGGCGCACGTCCGTGAGGACATCATCCAGCGTCGTGATGCCGAGATCGGGGAGCCCCAGCGAGCCCGCGGCAACACCGCCCCCCGAGAGGTAGATCGCCTTGAAGCCGACACGCTCCGCCATACGCGCGGCGTAGGCGTATATGCAGCCGACGACCTGCAGCGGTCGCTCGGCTGCGACCGCCGCCCGGAAGCGCGCGCCGGCGGAAGACGGGCTCATGCCGGACCGTCTCTCTCTCCGGTGTTGACCAAGTCTGTCGCCTTCCACCCGTCGAGATCGTACTCCGCCATGCACGTCTCGGCGAACTGCTTCCAGCGCTCGTACTGGCCCGAGGCGACGGCGCCGAAGAGCGCGTAGCGCCGGATCTCCTCGTGGCTGCCGGAGTAGTTGATCTCGTAGAGCTCGTGCCGGCCCCCGAACTCGGTCCCGATCGCGTCCCACAGGAGCTTCATGAGCTTGACCCGCCCGACCGCGTCCACGCCGCCCGATCCCCTGAGATAGAGATCGAGGTACTTGCGGAGGTCAGCCGTCTTGAAGTCCTTCGCGTGCGAGTTGAGGTAGATGAGCCCGCTCGCCACGGTCTTCTCGATGAGGTTCTTGATCTGGACGTAGGCCTCGGGCGCCAGCACCTGATACGCCGCGGCCGGCTCCATGGCGGGCAGGATGCAGCCGCCGGTCCACGGGTCGGCGCTCTTCGCCATCGCGTCCGACAAGCCCCAGATCATGTTGCGCCAGGCGATGACCTCGCTGATGTTCGCCTCCACGCCCCGAAACGACCGCGAGCCGGTGATCTCGGTCGCCTTGATCAGGAGGCCGGTGATGAAGTCGAGCTTCACGGCGAGACGGGTGCAGCCGTGGATGAGGGCGCGCGGGAGAAACCCGGTGCGCGGAAAGAAGTTGTTCGCCTTCTCGACGTCGGCGTGCACGAACACGTCTTCCCAGGGCACGAACACGTCGTCCATCACGAAGATCGCGTCGTTCTCGTCCAGCCGGCTGGAGAGTGGGTAATCGAACGGGCTGCCCAGCACGGCGGCACGCAGCTCGTTCGAGACCCGGCAGATGAGCTTCACGCCCTTGGCGTTGGTCGGCACCATGAAGACGATCGCGAAGTCCTTCCCCTGGACGGGGATGAGCCCATGATGGGCAACGAACGTGAAATGCGTCAGCGCCGAGCCGGTCGCGACCACTTTTGCCCCGGAGACGTAGATGCCGGCGTCCGTCTCCTTGGTGACCCGCGCGTAGACGTCGGTGGGACCTCCGGGCGCACCGGGCGCGATATTCCGGTCGACCGGAGGATGGATGATCGCGTGGTTGATGAACGGCACACGTTCCTGGGAGTAGCGGTACCAGCGCCGGGCGTTGTCCTGGTAGGGCGCGTAGAACTCGGCGTTCGCCCCGAGCGTCCCGAGAAACGCCGCCTTGTAGTCGGGCGAGCGTCCGAGCCAGCCGTAGGTGAGGCGCGCCCACGCCGCGATCGCGTCGCGCCCCGCGACCTGCTCTGCCACCGTCGTCGGCGCGCGGAAGTAGCGGTGCGTGAACCCGCCCCACTCGGTGGGCTCGGTGAGCACGCCCCGGCCAAGCGCGTGGTCCTCGTGCAAAGCGTCGTAGAGACGGGCGAGCATTCGGGCGCAGTTCTGAAACGCCGGGTGCGTGGTGATGTTCTTCACACGCTCGCCGTAAATCCAGACCTCCCGACCGTCGTCGAGGCTCTCGAGGAACTCCTTGCCGGTGTACGGGAGCGTCAGCGTGTTCGGCTTGGCGGGAACGGCCATGGTCGCACCCCCTGAGAATTCGACTCCCCCGGAGCCCCCACTAATACCGGGGATGGGGGGTCGGTCAAGAGCGAAAATATCGCCGGCGACGACGTCACGTTGCAGGCCGCCGGAGGTCGGGACAAGGCGCAGTAGCGCCAGGCGTCCGGACGGCCGGGCGGGTTTGACTTCGAGAGTTCCGGTTGCTACAACGCGCCTGAGGAGACGGCCATGGCCTTGAACTTGAGAGACTTCCTCGCCGCACTGGGCGACGACCTGATCCGCGTCGACGACGAGATCGATCCGATCACCCAGGCCGGCGCGCTCTGCTCGGCGAGCCCCCGGCCGATTCTTCTGAATCGGCTCACGGGCTTCCCGGGCTGGAAGCTCTGCGACATCCTGGTGAAGGATCGCAAGCGCCAGGCGAAGGCGCTCGGGACCGCGCCGCAGAGCGTCGTGCGCGAGCTCTCCGACCGCATGTTCACGCGCGTGCCCGGCGGCTCGAAGATCGTCTCCGACGGCCCGTGCAAGGAAGTGAAGCTGCTCGGCGCCGACGCCGACATCACGAAGCTCCCGATTCCGATCCACTCCGAGGGCGACGCGGGCCGCTACCTCGGCTCCGGTGTCACCATCACCAAGGACCCCGACACCGGGGTGCGCAACGAGGCGATCATTCGCGCGCTCGTCCGCGGACCGCGGAAGATGGGCTTCTGGATGGCGGCGCGCCACAACTGGGCGCACCTCATGAAGTACCAGGAGCGCGGTCTCCCGGCACCGATGGCGTTCGCGATCGGGCTCCATCCCGGCTACGAGATCCTCGCCAACTTCAGCGGCCGGCACGAGGGGTACGACGAGCTCGAGATGGGCGCGGGCGTCCTGGGCGAGACGCTCGAGCTCGTGAAGTGTGAGACCATCGACCTCGAGGTCCCGGCGCAGGCCGAGATCGTCATCGAGGGCGTCGTGCCGCCGGGCGTGCGTGAGCCCGAGGGGCCGTTCGGCGAGTTCACCGGCTACAGCAAGGGCGCCGAAGGCCCGGCGCCGGTCTTCGAGGTGACGGCGATCACCCGGCGCCGGGACGCGATCTATCGCCACATGCAGGCGACCGTCTTCACCGACCACCAGCCGCTCGTGTCGGTGCCGATGGAGGCGAGCCTCTACCGGCGCCTCAGCGAGATCCACGGCCGCACCGAGATCCACGACGTCTACATCCCGCCGTGGGTCACGATGTTCACGGTGTTCGTCCAGATGACGCCGCGCTGGGACGGCCAGGCGCGGGACGTGCTGCTGGGGGTCCTGTCGAGCCCGTATCTGCATCCGAAGATCGCGATCGCCGTGGACGAGGATGTGAACATCTACGACCCGCGAGAGGTCTTCTGGGCGATCTCGACGCGCCTGAACCCCGAGCACGACGTGATCGTGATCCCGCACGAGCGCATCCATCCGCTCGATATTTCAGCGCCGAACGTGGACCGCTCGGAAGTCACGGTGATGCGGGTCGGTGGCAAGATGGCGATCGACGCCACCAAGCCGCCGCTCTGGCGAAAGAAGGAGCGGGAAGAGTTCACGCGCATCAAACCGAAGGGCGCCGACGATCCCGCCCTTCAGGCGCTGCTGGCGCGCCTGGCGTCGATGGGATGAATCCCATCTGCGCCCGGGCGGGGTCTTCTCGTTGAGCGCACCGACGGGGGTGATCTTATGGCTACGCACTCGAAAACGCGGCACGCGGTTGAACGACTCCGACGCCTCGCGCGGCGGCGCCGCGTCGCCGAGATGAAGAAGGCTCGGCTCAGTTCCGGCGGCGCCGTGAAGGCGCCGAGCAAGTAACTCTCAGGACAGGGTCAGGAGCTCCTTGGCGCTGCCCGTCATGAGCTGTCGCATCTCGACTTCTGTCATCCCGTAGGCCCGGAGCATCGCCGCCAGCAGGCGGTAGGCCTCGACCGTCTGCGGCAGGAGCGGGATGCCCGCGTCGCTGGACAGCATGAAGTGCTCGGGTCCGATGGCGCGGATTGCCGCCACCATGTCCTGCGTATCCACGCCGAGCAGCGGCGAGAGCTCGTCCCACGTGAGCGCGAAGCGAACGCCCGCGTCCGCCCAGCGCGTCATCTTGGGCACGTCGAACTCGAACACCTCGCTGAAGGGATGGTCGATGAACGCCCGCGCGTAGCCGATGGCGCCGACCTCCTCGGCCATCGCGTCCATTTCCTGGGGCGAGAGGTGGCCGAACGACAGCGCCACGCCGTGATCGGCGCAGAGCCGCACGGTGTCGCGGATCGCCGGGAGCAACCGGCCGTGATCGTCCAGCACGTACATCCCGGTCTTGAGCGCCTGCTCCCAGGCGACAGGCGCCACCGGGTCGTCGTAGCGCCGCGCCTTGTCGAACCAGACACCGCGGCCGCCGAGACGGTAGATGCTCCAGGCCGAGGTCACCGGCGGCATCCACATCCCGAGGATGCCGCCTTCGACGGCCGCCTTGATCTCGGCGAAGTCGACAGGCTTCAGCGGGATCCCGACCACCCAGGCAGACAAACATTTCACGGGTCTCAGGCTCTCCCGCTCGGCCCAGCGATCGACGTCCTCCTGGACCTGGCGAGCGACCTCCCAGGGACGGCCGGGGGAAATGCTCTTGAACAGGATCGCCTTCATGCCCGCCCGGCTCGCCTCCTGCGCGGCGTGCAGCGGCTCCTCTTCGTCGTGGCCGCGCGCGTGGGCGTGGACGTCGATTGCGTCCGTCAGGTCGTACATGGTCGCCTTGTTGGCGCCGAGGCTGTAACGCGCTTGGTAGGATCTGACGACTCGCCGGCTCACCATAGGTCCCTCGTTCCTGACGTGTTGGGTAGGTGTCGCCGATTATGGCACGAAGAGCCGCGCGAAGTGGTTGTCCACCACGTCGCCCTGCGGGCCGACCGTGAAGTTCGACGTGATGAGGCCCTGTGCGCCCGCGAGCGCCCCCTCGCCCCCGGTCACCTCCCACAGGACTGCACCCCGCTGGAGTCCAGCTTGCGGGCTCGCACCGAGGATGCCCCGGCCGAGGGTCCTGAACGAGACCCGGCCCGCATCCCCGTACCGGATGCTTCCGGACTCGACGAAGGCCCCCTCACCGACGATTTCGACCTCGGACTCGAAGCTCGCGGACCCTCCGCCGGTCGACGTTTCAATGCTCCCCTGAATCCCGTCGGGCTTCAGGACGCTACGGAGGGTCTGGCTGGCGGCTGAGGTCCGGGCTTGCAGTTTCTTGTCCGAGCCGGCGACTGGCGCGGCGCTGCCTCTGAACTCTAGCGCGAAGACGAGTTCCTTCATGGCTGTCCTCCTGCGGTTAGGACATCTCGGAGATCGCCCAGGGACGTGATCGGATTCTAGGGACGGTGCTCAGGGCAGTCAAGAGCACGACCACCTGCTTCCTTTGTGCTTCTCGCGCCCGTATAGTTCTCGTGCCCGCGACGTGACCGTGCGGGCAGCCCACGGAGGAGGAATGGATGTTCAAGGCCACCAGAGACTTCACGCTCCCGACCACCATCACGGGGTCGGAAGCCGGCCGGGCCATCCAGGACAAAAAGGTCGCCGTGGGCGTCGTGGACCACCGCAACCTCCAGGTGGAGCGCCCCGAGCAAGTGGCCGCGCTGATCCGGAAGGCCCTCAAGCACATCTCCCTGGAGCGGTTGATCCTCTCGACGGACTGCGGCTTCGGCCGCGAGGGGATGAGCCGCCGTATCGCCTTCTACAAGATGGTATCGATCGTGCGCGGCGCCGACATCGTGCGACGGGAGCTCGGGCTGCCGGAGGCCGAATGTCGCGCGGCCGATTCCCGGTTCGCCCTCGTGGAAGAAGTGTAGGAGGAGACGGGCATGATCATCGACGACGTCCTGGCGATCCGCGAGCGCTGGCACACCAAGAACCATCCGTTCTTCCGCGCCTTCGCCGAGGGCAAGCTGCCGTTGCGCGCGATGGGCGTCTACAAGGCGATGCACTGGAGGTTCGTGCAGCACGGCCTCGCGAGCTTCGGCATTCTCTACGCGCGCACGATCGCCCACGAGGACGTGCGCAAGGCGATCGCCGAGAACATCTCCGAGGAGGAAGGCTTCAAGGCGATCCCGCGCGCGGGGCACGTGCCGCACGACCACAGCGAGCTCATCTTCCGGTTCTGTAGGACCGCGGGCCTGTCCGAGGCCGACGTGCGCGCCATCAAGCTGACGCCGGCCTGGTGGGCGCGCGCGCTCCACTACTACCAGACGGCGGTGCAGGAGCCGATCGGCGTCGTGCTCGCGATGCAGAGCACGCAGGAGGGCCAGCAACCCGCGCTCAACACAGAGGTGGTACTTCCGGCCTTCGCGAAGCACTACGGCTATCCGCCGGGCTCGCCCGAGATCGAGTTCTTCACCGAGCACGCCGAAGCGGATGTCGAGCACAGTCAGCGTCAGGCGACGCTCTGCGCCAAGTATCTCGACAGCGACGCGGCGAAGGCCCGCGCGCTCGAGGTGGCGGAGCAGGCCTGCATGCTACGCTGGGCCTCGATCACCGATCTCTACCGCCGCGAGTACCTGGGTGAGAAGGAGATCCTGCCATCTGGCGTAGACTGAGTCCCGGAGAGGAGATGCCGGTGACGCCTTCGAGAGCGCTCCTGTTGGGCATCATCTTCGTCACGCTGGCGACCGGCCTGGCAGCGCCCGGCGGCGCGTCGGGCGCGTCGATCAAGGGCACGGTCGTGCTGAAGGGGGCGACGCCGGAGCTTCGCAAGCTCGCCGTGACGATCGATCAGTACGTGTGCGGGAAGGAGAAGAACCCCGAGGATCTCGTTCTGTCGCCCCAGGGAGGGATCCGCAACGCCGTCGTCTGGCTCGACAAGCCGCCGGCGACGGCGACCGCCGAGGCGCTGCCGTCCACGACCGCCATGGATCAGAAGGAGTGCATGTTCGCGCCCCGCGTCGTCATCGTGCCGACGGGCGGCCGGATCGACTTCCTGAACAGCGATCGCCTCCTGCACAACCTCCACAGCACTCCGAACACCAATCCGCCCTTCAACCGGACGCAGCCGAAGGGACGGGCCATCGCCATCACGTTCGCCCAGCCGGAGATCATTCGCGTGACCTGCGACCTCCATTCCTGGATGCGCGGGTGGGTGGTGGTGGCGGAGCATCCCTTCTACGTGATCACCGACGCCGCCGGAGAGTTCACGCTGCGAGGGCTCCCGCCCGGGCGCTACACCGTGAAGGCATGGCAGGAGCGGCTCGGCACGATCGCGAAGGAGATCGTGGTGGGCGACCAGGACCCGACCGTCGTCACGCTGGAGATGCCCGCCCGCTAGCCGCGCGGGGGGTCACCATGCGCCGCGCGTCGGCCACCGAGCGAATGCCGCCGCCCGTGGTGGCGTTGCTCGCCTCACCGCTGGGCGCCCTCGTGAGGGCGGTGGCGCGGATCCGCGCATCGGTCCACGTCAAGCTCCTCGCCGGCTTTCTCCTGATCACCCTGCTGTTCATCGCGATGACCGCGGTGAGCCTCCGGACCCTCACCGAGACCGCCCGCCAGACGAACCTCCTCGACGAGGCGCACGAGCGCGTCGGCTGGTCGCGGCAGATCGAGCACGCGCTCGCGATGCAGATGCATTTCACCGCCATGGCGCTCCTGTCCAAGGATGACGGCATCGTGGCGCGGATCCTGCGCGAGAACAACCGGTTCAACGATACGCTCGCCCGCCTCGAGAAGGCGGCGCCGGCCGAGGAGCGCGCGCTCATCCAGGCCATTCGCGGGTCGCAGGACGACGCGATGGCGACCGTCGCCGACATCGCCAACGCCGTCCGCGACGGGCGACTCGCGGACGCCATGACGGCGCTGCGGACACGCCAGGAGCCGCTCTACGCGAAGATCGAGACGCTGGTCGGCTCGCTCGTCGCCGCCGAGGAGACCCGGATGGCCAGCCTTCGAGCCAGCATCGCCGCGGCCAGCCGATACTCCCTGCGGGTCATGGCCGGCTTCGCGGTCGCCTCCATCGTCCTGGCGCTGCTGGGCGGGTTCGTGATCTCGTGGTCGTTCATCCTGCCCGTGCGCGAGGCGCACGGCTTTCTGAGCGAGGTCGCCGAGGGGCGGTTCGGGGGCACGATCGTCGTGCCGAACCGCGACGAGTTCGGCGCGCTCGCCGAGCACATGAACTGGATGAGCCGCGAGCTCCGCCGGCTCGACGACGAGCAGCGGGTGGCGGCGGCGACGCTCCGCAGCCTGAACGACCGCCTCGCGCTCGCCAGTCGGGCCAAGTCGGAATTCCTGGCGAACATGAGCCACGAGCTGCGCACACCGCTCAACGCAATCCTCGGCTTCACCGAGATCATGCTCGACGAGCTCTACGGCGAGGTGCCACCCACCCTGCGCGAGCCGCTCGTCGACATCCAGACGAATGGCCGTCACCTGCTCCGCCTCATCAACGACGTGCTCGACCTGTCCAAGATCGAGGCGGGACGGCTGGAGCTCGGCGTCGGCGAGTACTCGGTGCAGGAGATCGTCGAGGTCGTCCACGCGTCCCTGAAATCGCTGGCCCTCGAGAAGGGCCTGGCGTTCACCGCGGGGGTGGCGCCCGACATTCCGCCGGCCTGGGGCGACGGCCGGCGCATCACGCAGTGCCTCATGAACCTCGCCGGCAACGCGCTGAAGTTCACGCGCCAGGGCCGGGTCGACATCGATGTGCGACTCGACAGCGAGTGGCTCGTGTATCGCGTCAGCGACACCGGCATCGGCATTCCCAAGGACGAGGTCGAGAACATCTTCGCCGAGTTTCGTCAGGTCGACACCACGATCACCCGGGAATACGGCGGCACCGGGCTCGGGCTCAGCATCACGAAGCGGCTGGTCGAGCTGCATGGCGGGCGCATCGGGGTCGAAAGCGAGCTCGGCAAGGGATCGCGGTTCTTCTTCACGGTGCCCCTGCGCACGGACGGAGGGCGTGCATGAGAGATCGGACGGTCCTCCACATCGAGGACAACGAGTACAATCGGAAGATCGTGAGGCAGCTCTTGAGCCGGACTCCATACAGGCTGCTGGAGGCCGCGGACGGCGAGGAGGGGGTCGCGGTGGCGCAGCGCGAGCTGCCCGATCTCATTCTGATGGACGTCCAGCTGCCCAAGCTGTCCGGGCTGGACGCGACCCGCCTGCTGCGCTCGGATCCGCGCACCGCGCACATCCCGCTGGTGGTCGTGACCTCGTTCGCCCTGAGCGGTGACGACCGGCGCGCGATGGACGCCGGCGCCTCGGCCTACCTGGCCAAGCCGTACAGCCCGCGCGACCTGCTGGCGCTGATCCACAAGTTTCTTCCCGAGAACTGACCCTCGAGGCTGTGCGAGAGGAGAGGATCCATGAAATACGGAAAGACGTTGGCCCTCGTCGCCGTGACCGCCCTCATCCTGGTCCCGGGCACCGCGCGGGTGGGCGCGCAGGGCCAGGCCGAGCAGTTCACGCCGGAATACCGTGAGGTTCGCCGGTCATACGACGAGAAGCACACGCCCAAGATCGAGGCGCCCGACTCGGTGAAGCGGGGGCAGTGGTTCGAGGTCACGGTCACGGTGGGCGCCGGCTCCATGCACCCGTCGCTGGGCGAGCACTTCGTCCGCTACATCGCGCTCTACAAGGACAGCGCCGAGATCGCGCGCGTCTATCTGCACCCCGTGTTCTCCTACCCGAAGGCCGTCTTCACCATCGCGCTCGACGAGGGCGGCACGTTACGGGCGATCGCCGAGCCCACGCATTCGGCGGGCTGGGAAAGCGCGAAGAAGATCACCGTCACCCGCTAGGCGTCAGGTGAGGACTCCGCCGCGCGTCCTGGTCGCCGACGACAACCCCGCCAACGTCCGCATCTTGAAAATGCGCCTCGCGGCCGACGGCTACGACGTCGTCACCGCCGGCGACGGGGCGGAGGCGCTCGCGGTCGCCCGCGACGCGCAGCCCGACCTGATCCTGCTCGACGTCATGATGCCGAAGGTCGACGGCATCGAGGTCTGCCGCCGGTTGAAGAAGATCCAGGACGCCTCCTTCACGCCGATCATCCTCGTGACCGCGATGACGGACGCGAAGGACATCGTCGCCGGACTCGAGGCGGGGGCCGACGAGTACCTCACGAAGCCGGTGGACCACGCCGCGCTCTCCGCGCGGGTCCGCTCGATGTTGAGAATCAAGGCGCTCCACGACACGGTCACCGCCCAGGCCGAGGAGATCGCCCGCTGGAACACGACCCTCGAGCGGCGGGTGACCGAGCAGGTGCGGGAGCTGGAGCAAATGAGCCGGCTGAAGCGGTTCTTCTCACCGCATCTCGCGGACGCGATCGTCGCCGGCGGCGCCGCGGACCCGCTCCGACCGCACCGGCGGGAGATCAGCGTGGTCTTCCTCGATCTGCGCGGCTTCACCGCCTTCGCGGAGATGTCCGAGCCCGAAGAGGTCTCGGATGTCCTGGGCGCCTACCACGCCGAGATGGGGCGCCTCATCCTGGAGCACGAGGGCACGCTCGAGCGATTCACCGGCGACGGCATGATGATCTTCTTCAACGATCCGGTGCCGGTCGCGAATCCGGAGGAGCGCGCGGTCCGCATGGCGTCGGCCATGCGAGCCAGGATCCACGTGCTCGGCGCCGAATGGCGCCGGCGGGGCTATGACCTCGACTTCAGCATGGGGATCGCGAAAGGCTACGCGACGATCGGCGCGATCGGCTTCGAGGGACGGCAGGACTACGCGGCCATCGGCAGCGTCACCAACCTCGCCTCTCGCCTGTGCGCCGAGGCATCGCCGGATCAGATTCTCATCAGCCAGCGGATCCACGCCGCGGTGACCGACCTCGTGAAGGTCAAGGAAGTCGGTCCGCTCCAACTCAAGGGGTTCCACCGTCCGATCGTGGCCTACGAAGTCGTCGATCTGAAGGAGCGCTCACCATGATCGTCCCCCTCACGCTGGCCGATTTCCTGGAGCGCGCCGAGCTGATCTACGGCGACCGCGTGGCCGTCGTCGACGAGCCGAATCCGCCCGGCGGTGGGCTCGGGCGCATCACCTACGCGCGCTTCGCGGCCATGTGCCGGAGCCTGGCGGCGGCCCTCGACGACCTCGGCGTGGCCGAGGGCGACCGGGTGGCCATCGTCTCGCCCAATGCCGGGCGCTTTCTGGTGAGCCTCTTCGGCGTGAGCGTCTACGGCCGCGTCCTGGTGCCGGTGAACTTCCGTCTCAACGCCGACGAGATCCGCTACATCATCGAGCACTCGGGATCGACGGTCGCGCTCATCGACCCCGAGATGGAAGAGACCGTCCGTCCCATTCCCGTGAAGCACCGCTTCGTCCTGGGCTCGGCGACGGATGCCCAGCTCTTCGAGCGCGCCCAGGCCCGCCCGCGCCGGCACGTGAGCGACGAGAACGCCACGGTCTCCATCAACTATACGTCCGGGACCACCGCGCGCCCCAAGGGCGTCCAGCTCACGCACCGGGGCTGCTGGCTCAACGCCGTCACCTTCGGCTGGCACGTGGGCGTGTCCGACCGCGACGTGTACCTGCACACGCTGGCCACCTTCCACTGCAACGGCTGGGGCATGCCCTACGGCGTCACCGCCATGGGGGCGCGCCACGTCATCATTCGGAAAATCGACGGCGAGGAAATCCTCAAGCGCGTGGAGACGGAGGGCGTGACGCTGTTCAACTGCGCCCCCGCGGTGATCGCCACCGTGCTCGACGCGGCGACGGCCCGGCGCCAGCGCGGTGAGCCGGTGCCCGGCGCCGGCCGCGTGCGCGTCGTCGTGGCCGGCGCCCCGCCGCCCTCGAAGACCATCGAGCGCGTGGAGGCGGAGCTGGGCTGGGAGTTCATCCAGATCTACGGCCTCACCGAGACCTCACCGCTCCTCACGATCAACCGGGCGCCCGCGGAGTGGGACGCGCTCGACCGCGGAGAACGCGCGCGTCGACTGTCGCGCGCGGGCGTGCCGGCGGTGGGCGTCCGCATGGCCGTGGACGAAACAGGCGAGATCCTCGCCCGCTCGAACCACGTCTACGAAGGCTACTGGCGCCAGCCGGAGGAGACGGCCAAGGCCATCGTCGATGGCTGGTTCCACACCGGCGACGGCGGCCGCGCGGACGGAGCCTTCATCGTCATCGAGGACCGGAAGAAGGACGTCATCATCACCGGGGGTGAGAACGTCTCCTCCATCGAGGTGGAAGACTGCCTCTTCCAGCATCCGGCCGTGCTGGAGACGGCGGTGATCGGGGTCCCCGACGAGCGATGGGGCGAGACGATCAAGGCCTTGGTGGTCCTCCGCCCGGGTCACGCAGTAGCCGAGCGCGCGCTGATCGATTTCTGCCGGAGCCGCCTGGCGCACTTCAAGTGCCCGACCTCGGTGGAGTTCCGGGACGCGCTCTCGCGGACGGCCACGGGCAAGCTCCAGAAGTTCAAGCTGCGCGAGCCCTACTGGGTCGGCCGCGACCGCCGCGTGAGCTGACGGCCTCCGTCATCAGATCACCGCGTCGCGCCGCAGCCGCTCGATCTCTTCCGCCGCGTACCCGGCCTCATGCAGGATCTCGTCGGTGTGCTCACCGAGCATCGGTGGCTCACGTTCGAGCCCGGGGCTGCCGTGCGCGAGCCGAAACCCGGCGCCGACGAGCCGCATCGGCCCATAGCGCGACTCGATCGTCTGGAGCACGTCGCGGTGCTCGAGCTGCGGGTGGCGGACGATCTCGTCGATCGTCCAGATGGAGCCGCACGGCACGTCGGCGGCCGTCAGCCGCGCCTCCCAGCTCTTGGGATTGTCGGTCGCCAGCGCGGTCTCGATGATCTCGCGCAGCGCCGGCTCGTTCGCGGTGCGGGCGGGCCAGTCCTTGAACCGCGGATCGGCGAGCGCGTCGGCGCACCCGAGCGTGCGCATGAGGCTCGCGAACTGCTTCTCGGTGAGCACCGCCAGGACGATGTAGCCGTCGCGCGCCCGGAACCGGCTCGCGGTCGGCTTGCGGCTCACCGAGCCGTTGCCGATCTGACGCTGCTCGATGCCCGCCACGGTGTACTCGGAGACCGGTCCGGGGATGAAGGCGAGCGCCGCGTCCAGCATCGCGACATCCACGAGCTGCCCGCGCCCGGTGTGCGTCCGCTGGTAGAGCGCGCTGGCGACGGCCAGCGCCGCCGTCACACCGCCGATCGTGTCGCATATCGCGAACCCCGCGCGTGTCGGGCCACTGGCGGGCTCGCCGGTGATCGACATGATCCCCGACATCGCCTGCAGCTTGCCGTCGAAGGCGGCCGTCGTCCGCTCGGGCCCGGTCTGGCCGAAGCCCGAGACCGCGCAGTAGATGAGCCGTGGATTGACGGCCGAGAGCGCCTCGTAGCCGAGCCCGAGCCGGTCCATGACGCCCCCACGGAAATTTTCCCACGCGACGTCGGCGCCGATCACCAGCCGCTTGACGATCTCCACCGCCTCCGGTCGCCGGAGGTCGAGCGTGATGCTGCGCTTGTTGCCGTTCACCGCCAGGAAGGACGGCGCCATCTTCCGCTCCGCCCACATCCTGTCGGCGAGCTGCCCGCGCGTGTCATCGCCCTCGCGCGACTCGATCTTCACGACGTCGGCGCCGAGAAGCGCGAGCTGGTAGGTTCCGTACGGGCCCGCGAGATAGCGGGTGAAGTCCAGAATGCGGACGCCCGCGAACGGCTTGCTCATGACGCCTCGCGCTTGGCCCGTGCGACGGTTTTCACCTCGTCGAACTCCTTCCGACGCGCGGCGATCTTTTCCGGGGAGAGCTTCGTGAGGTCGAGGTAGTCGAGCTTCCAGGACCCGTCCGCGTTCCACCGGAGCGGCGATTGTAGCGTGGTACGGGCGGCCGGCGCGCTCTCGAGGACCCGCAGGGCGAGCGCGAGCGTCTGCGCCTGGGACTCGACGTCGAACGGCCGGCCGGCCGAGTTCCCGAGCGGGAAATCGCTGAACAGAAAGCGCGGCACGCCACAGTGCTCGACGATGTCCTTCGCGCAGCCCATGATCACGGTCGAGATCCCGTGCGCTTCGAGGTGCCGGGCGGCCAGACTCACGGTCTGGTGACACACGGGTCAGCTGGGGACGAGCACGGCGGCGGCGACTCCGTCCTCGCGGCAGCGGCGCAGGAGCTCCGGGCAGTCGGTCTCGGTCGTCACCCGGTGGCTGCGGTTCGTCGGCGCACCGTGCAGGCGCGGGCCAAGCGCCCCGATCCGCCCCGCCGCCGCCGCGTCCTTCATACGCGCCAGCGGTAAGTAGCTGTTGATGTCCGCGGCCGACGTGTGCAGCCGATCGTAGCCGACGTGCGAGATTCTCAGGTCGGGCACGCTCTCGGTGGAGGTGGAGTACACCTGGTAGAACTTGGCGGCGGCGTTGTAGGCCGCGCCAGGCCCTTGATCGCCGAGCTCCGGCTGGAACGGCGCCGCGGTCGTGATCAGCGCCACCCGTGCCTGGCCGAGCGGCGTCCTGAGCGGCGTGAATGGAACCTCGACGAAGTGGGCCCAGCGGTACGGGCTGTAGCCGAGCGCGAGATAGTAGTCGCGCGTGCGCTGCATGTACGGGATCGGGACATCGTGCTCCGCAGCGAACGCTGCGTTCGTCTCAGGGGCGGTCGTCGTCATCGCGGGCGTTCCTCCGTCGACGCCGCGCCACGTGCCCGGCGGGGCCGAGCGCCGTGGTCGCGCCGCCCCAGTCTAGCCCGCGTCGCCCACGGCGTCCACGCCGCCGAAGCCCTCGAGCTCTCGTGCCGCCCGCGACCTCTGTGCTAACCTTCACGTGATCGTGAAACGGATCTTGCGGACGCGGCGGTCGGCGCGGTGGCCGGTTCTTCTCGGTGCCTCCGATCAGCGCGCCGGCTGACGGGACTCACCCGCGGTGATGCGGTGGCGCGTCGGGCCACTGACCAACGGGGGCTTCGCCGTGGGGACGACGCTGGCCATCGCCTGCGTGCCGACCTCGTACGACGTCCGTCATGCGTGGGTCTCGTCGCTGGCGTCGGCGCGAACCAACCCGTCCGGGTACTTCTACCTCGGCACAACGCTCATGGTCGTCGCGCTGCTGCTCGTGCCGCTTCCCGGCCATCTGTCTCGACAATTCAGACCGCGTGGCCGGGCGAGTGTCGCGGGGGCGCTCCTGCTCTGGGTCGGGATTGTCGGCCTGTTTCTCCTCAGCGTCGAGACGACCGTCTTTCCTAATCCCGGCCGGACCCGTTTCGTCCATCAACTCTTTACCGCCATCACGCTCATCTTCTTGACGCTGGGCTTTCTCTCCTTCGCCGCCCTGTCGGCTTTTCGGGCCTGGATCACACACGCGAACCTGTTGCCAGCGTCCCTCGCGTGTGCGGTGTTGTCGATCCCGGCCATCGGCGCCGGTCTGACCCATCTGACAAGGCTCGGCGCGAACGCGCTCGGATGGAGCGTCCTGCGAGCGGCGAAGCTCGAGACGCCGTTCTTCCTGACGCTTGTGTTCTGGGAGTGGGCGGCGGTGATCGCGCTCTTCGTCGGCGGCTACCTGACCGCCTGGGCCGCGCCCCGGGACGGTGCCCGTCCGCCGCCCTAATGGGCGAGTGGATCGGGGCGGAGCTGGAAGTGCACGACCAGCGGGCTGGACAGAGTCCTGCCGGGCGCGCCGGGACTGGGCGCGTCGATGCCCTCGATGTGCATGGGCGTTCGATTGCCCGAGGTCACCCACAGTCCCCTGCCCTTCCAGCCGGCCTTCGGATCGTCGACACGGCCGTCCACACCTTTGGCGAAGAAGCCCATCGGATACGGGACGCGCAGCTGGACGACCTTCCCATACGTCAACGCGTACAGCGAATCCGAGAAATTGCCGGTACCGATGGGCGTGTCGGGACCCAAACCCAGGATGTCGTGCTGGTCCACCCAGGTGTAGTAGGGGCCTTCGGCGGCGCCGTCTCTGCCCGCAAATGATGGCCCCGGGAGCGGATAGAACGTCCAGCCTTCAGGGCACAGGTTTCCTTCCGCTGCCCCGGGTCCATTGAGGCGCCCCTTGCATCGGCGACGATCGAAGCTGGCGATGTGGCCACTCGCCAGTGTCACCCACGCCACCCCATGGCGGTCGACGTCGAACCCGCGCATGCCGTATCCGGGCGGAGGGACCTTGTAGACTTCCGCCAGCGCGGTCTCCGGCGGATTTGGTCCGGGCTGAAGCCGGAGGACGTAGCCGGGGTGGCCGATGTTCGACCCCCAGATCGAACCGTCAGCCGGGCTGTACGCGATGCCGTAGAAGCCGAGCCCGGTCCGCTTGTCCTTGGTGGGTTCTTCCGGCTGGTTGGGCTCGACATAGGCGTCGCGCTTGCCGTTGCCACTGGTATCGACGACGAGTGGCGTCCATCCCTGCGACTTCCCGGCGTCGCGAGTCGCCCAAAACATCTTGGTGTTGACCCAGCCGACGATGGCGAGCTCGTTCTGGAGGTTGTTGCTGAGCCACAGGGTGTTGTTGGCATCCTCGGCAAAATTCAGGTGGTGCGTGCCGAAGCACGTGTCGATGAACGTGAACTGCTGGCTCTTCGGGTCATACACCGTGACCTGGCGCGAGTTCTGGACGAATCCGTCCGGGGTTCTCGTGAGCGGGTATCCCTTCGCCGACGGATGGCCCGACGCTGCCGCGCAGTACGCCGGCGGATTCTTGGGCGAACGGATTTGCGCCGTGTAGTAGACCCGCCCGTCCTGATCCATCATCGGGTTGTGCGCGTTGACCCGCGAATCCCACACTTGTTCCGTGCCGAAGTACGGCGACGGCGCCACCACCGGGTTCGCGAGCGCCGAGCTGGGGGCGTCCTGATCGCGGATTGGCACCTTCATAGTGGTCTTGGTCACCTTGACCGGGTCCAGGATCGGCAGGTGATCCGTGCTCAGCTCGGCAGCGCCATAGATCGAGCCAAAGGCGTTGACCGTGGGTTTCCGCCGGTCGGTCGCGATCAGGTCGTGAATGTAGTACTTGGGGGACAACCAGTCGTACACGGTCACCACGATGTTGCGCTCCACCCCATGCGGCCGCGGCGGCACCGACGCCGGCAGCTCGCCCGCGTGGATCCGATCGGTCCACTCCGCCAAGCGGCGCACGTGCCCCCCGTCCGTCGTGTTCAGGGTCCCGATGGTCCTGACCATGGTGCCACCACCCGGTCCGGACTGGAGCCGCCGCGCCCATGCCTCGACGGAGCTCCCGGACGTGCCCAACGCCGCGGGAATCTCACGCGTTGCCTTGTCGCCGAGCTGGTGACAGTTGCCGCAGCCATTCAGCTGGACGGCGTTGAGCCACTGCTCCTGACTCTTGAACGCCACCGACATGCCATTGCCCTCGGGGCCTGTGCCGGGGAACATGCCCTTGTCCGGAATCTTGAGCATGGCGAACCAATAGATGGCGGGATAGTATTCCGCCGCTGCTGCGGCATTCCGCGCGGGCACGGCGTTCAGGTTCACGACCTGGCCACGGACGCTCCTGATCTTCGGCGAATCGACCAGTCCGTAGCCACGCACCCACACGTTGTACGCAGCTTGTGGCAGGTCGGGAATCACGTAGCGCCCTTGATCGTCTGTGACCACGATCTTGGCGAACCTGGTGCCCAGGTCGGTCGTTTCCGCGATCACCCAGACGCCCGCTTCCGGTCCATGCTTGCCGGTGACCACCCCGCCGATGTCGTCGCTGTCGATCGGCACCGCGACGTGCGGCGCCTGTTGGGCATCCGGCTGAGTCGCCGGCCACGCGGCCAGCGACACGACGAGACCGACCACCGCGATGCACGAGTACAACGATTTTTTCGTCACCATGTCTGCCTCCCGCGCCCAGCCATCAGCCGCCGGCGGCGCGCACCAGGGTCTCGCGCCCCGTCGCCATGTCGTCGAGCGTGCCGAAAGCCATCATGTAGTGGCCGCGGTAGCCTCCGCCCTCGATACGCGCGAACATCCGCCTGAAGTCGATCGTGCCCTCGCCGGGGCGGAGGTGCTCCTCGTATCGCCCGTGGCTGTCGGCCACGCGCACCTCGCCGCAACGGCCGAGGTCCATGGCGTCGAGAAAGCCGTCGATGCCCTCGGGGACGAGATGCGCATGGTTGACCGTGAACGCCCAACCGAGGTTGGGCGACTGGATGCGACCGAAGTACTCGCGGCATTCCTCGAGGTTGTGGGCGAGGTAGCGGACCTCGGCGTGCTCGGGCTCCCGGTTGAGGTTTTCCAGAAGGAGCCGTGCGCCTGACCGTTCGGCGTGCGCGGCCGCGCGCTGGAGGCGCTCGAGGCTCGCCGCGCGCCGCGCCGCGTAGTCGCCGGTGAAGTGATAGCCCCCGTGGACGACGATCCACTCGGCGCCGAGGCGTCCCGCGAGGTCGATGTAGGTCTGTAGGTATTGCTCGGCGCCATCGGCCAGGAGCGGGGAGGTCTCCGCGACGTTGACGGCGGAGGCGGAGTGCAGGCCGAGGTGGATGCGGTGCCGCTCGCAGGTGGCGCGCAGGGACGCCACCCGCTCGGCCGTCCACGTAGCGGGCGCGTTGGGATGATCGGGTGCGCCCTCGAGGCACGCGTCGACATAATGGACGCCGTGAGCCGCCGCCCACGCGAGACCGTCCTCCACGCGCCGCCGCCCCCCGAGGTCCACGCCGATCCGTTCACGCAGCGTCATGACGGAGGAAGCTCGACTAGCGCGCTGCCAGCCCCGGCATCGCGAATCGCTGTTGATCGAGCTCTGCCACCAACGCGTGCGCCTGGCCCGGCGTGAGCGCCACCAGCGGGGGACGGACGGTCGTCCAGCCCGGGTCGGCGCCATAGTGGGCGATGGCGACCTTGAGCGCCGGGATCATCGGGAACTTCTGGAAGACCCCGCGAATCACGTCCAGGCGCGCCTGCTGGGCGTCGGCCTCGGCGGCTCGCCAGGTGTCGTAGAGACGCGCGATGGGCCCCGAGTGGACATTGGCGGTGGCGCTGATGCAGCCGGCCCCGCCGTGCCGCATGTTCTGGAGCAGGAAGGTCTCGGAGCCGGCGAAGACGTCGAAGCCGGCCTTCGCAAAGGCGTCGAGGAACGACTTCGTGTTGCTCCAATCACCCCCGCTGTCCTTCATCCCGGCGATCTGGGCCGGATACGCGGCGAGCAGGCGCTCGACGAGGCCGAGGGTAATGGGCACCTGCGCCACCGGTGGGATGTGATAGAGGTACACGCGCAGACGCGTTTCTCCCACGCGCTCGATCACCTCCGCGAAGCTCCGGAAGAGCCCGTCGTCGCTCACGCCTTTGTAGTAGAAGGGCGGGAGCATCAGCACGCCGCCGCAGCCCAGCTTCATCGCGTGGGCGGTCAGCCGCACCGAGTCCGGCAGGGCGCAGCAGCCGGTGCCCGGCATCATCCGCGCGGAATCGAGCCCCGCTCCGACCAGCCGGTCGAGCAGGTCGATCTTCTCCTCGACCGAGAGCGAGTTCGCCTCGGAGTTCGTCCCGAAGACGGCGAGGCCCACGTTCTGGGACAGGAGCCAGCGGCACTGGCGTACGAACCGCTCCGGATCGGGTGCGAGGTCGGCTTTGAACGGGGTCACGACCGGGGAGAGCACGCCCTTGATGCGCGGGATGTCGGTCACGCTGTCGCCTCCTGTCGGCGGTCGGCCTAAGGCGCCTCCAGCCGTCTGCCGCACAGGATATACACGATGGGCTCAAACATGAAGCGCGTCCGCCGCTCTACAGCCCATCATCAACGTCTCTGCGTGCGCGGCGCCGGGCCAGCACCAGCGAGCCGGCAGACGTAGCGAAAGGTCGTGTAGTGCTGGCGGTCCGCATCCCAGGTCTTGATCCCGTCCGACAACCGCTCTGTGGTCGGCCCCACCCGCGAGAGCGCCTCTTTCGCCATCGCCGCCTGCTGCGCGGCCTCGCACTCGGTCTTCGTTTCGTATGAGGTCACCTTGTACATCGGGCCGGCCAGCCGCAGCGGCCCACTGGCTCGGTAGACGCCGATGTCGTGCCACAGAACCGTGACCTCGCGCGGCATGATCCCCGCATTCACCGACACCGGCTCCACCGGCCCGCCCTGGGGCTCGACCGCGGCCGTCGGCGCCGCCAGCCCTCGGACGCAGCCGAGGGTCATTATCGCCACCGCCGCGATCAGGGCTGTCCGCCCTGTCCATTTCAACATCGTAGCCTCCGTAGCGAGACTGCCGACACGCCGCGCTCGTCCGTTACCAGTTCCGGCGACGCACGGTTGTCGAGTTCCGCGCCGAGTTCGCGCGGTCGACAGCATTCATGTGCGCGAGCCGCTCCGCTCCCTGAGCCACGGCGGCGGCGATCGTCAGGAAGTGATCACGTGATTCCTCGAGGGTCGCTCCCCCGTAATCGCAGATCCGCCAGCGCCATCCGGGGCGCGCCGGAATTGAAAACGCCGTCACTTGCATGCGGGCTTACCTCTCTCCTTGCGGGTTCCCGATCGACACGTTGAAACTGAACATCTCTTCCCGATAAGGAGAGGAGACGTAGCCGATCTCGAGGCGGAGTCTCGTGAGCCTCCTGGCGGTGAGCGCCTCAGCGGGAAACGCCACGTTAAGCGCCTGGATCGCCTTCTGTCCGGGGTCGAGCCATTCGCTGCCGTACGTGGCGAACCTGAAGGTCTCCTCGATCCGAGAGTCCTCGAGCTTCATGGGACGCGACTGGTCGTCGAGGTACTGGATCTTCGCGACCACCAACCGGACGCTGTGCGTCTCCGAGCTACTCCAGAGCCTGAGCGCTCCCATCAGTCTCGGCGGGGAGATGAGGCGGTCGGAGCTCCTCTCCACCCGCTGCACAACGCGCATGCCCGTGATCTCGCCGGCGATGATGCCGGCATGTACTTCCACCGCCGCCGGCGTGACGGCGTAGGTCGTGCCCTCGAGCGCCACGGACGCGGGCGCCAGCCTCTGGCCACCAGAGAATGCCTCGACGCTTACCGCCGGCGTCGCAACCCATCCACGCCGCTCTCCGTCAAGCACCTTGACCGTCCTCTCCCGACCCAGACGCTGATCCTCAGCGTCTGGCCGTCGCCTGTTGGCCGCTCAGCAGGGGCATTCAGCTAATCCTGGACCGCGCGACCTCGCGGACGAAGACTTGACTTCATACGCATAGCATACTATAAGTTATATAGTAGATAAAATACATATAACATTATGGCTTTCTTTCCTCGCTCGCGCAAGAGCAAGAGGGTGCGTATGTGCCTGGTGACCAGGGGGTCGGAGCAATGGAAGACCAACAGACGCTGAGGCAGGCGACGAAACTCTGGCGGGAGGCCTACCGCTGCCACATAGGGGGAAAGCTGGATCGCGCGATCGAGCTCTACCGGCACTCCATCGAGCTGTATCCGACGGCCGAGGCACATACCTTCTTGGGTTGGGCCATGAGCTTCCAGGGCCGCTTGGAGGAGGCCACCCAGGAATGCCTGCGCGCGATCGAGATCGATGCTGAGTTCGGCAATCCGTACAACGACATCGGCGTCTACCTGATGCAGCAGGACAAGCTGGACGAGTCGATCTCGTGGCTCGAAAAGGCTAAACAGGCCAAACGCTACGAACCGCGGCAGTTCCCCTTCATGAATCTGGGACGGATTTACATCCGGCAAGGGCACTGGTGGGAGGCGCTCCGCGAATTCGAGGAGGCTGTGCGGCTGGCTCCACGTGACGTGCGCGCGGCGAGAATCCTTCACAGCCTACGCGCTCGGCTGAACTGACGCTACGCCAAAGGAATGCGTGAACGAGATGGCCTCTGACCTCATAGCGCTGGGAACTGTTCCCGCCGGCGAAGCGCCGGCGATCGCGAGCGAGGGCGACTACGCCGGGCGGGCGTTTTGGCAGTGCCGGCGTTTTATCGCCCTCCTGCGTCACACGGTCGGCGCCGAGCCCGAGGGCGCCAAACTCCGGGTCCGGCGTTCCGGACCCGACTTCCATCCCTACGTCGAGGTCGTCGTCGAGTTCGACGATGCGAACCATGCCGCGCGCGCCTACGCGATTCGCTGTGACCGTGAGGCGCCGACGCGGTGGGATCAGGCTGCGGCCTGAGCGATGAAGCTCCTACTCATCCGCCACGCCGCGGCAGTGCCCAGGGGGACGCCCGGCGTTCCCGACGACCAGCGCCCTCTCACTCCCGACGGCAAGGCCAAGTTCCGCGTGGCCGCTCGAGGGCTCGCCCGGGTCACGCGTCGGCCCGACGTGCTGCTGACGAGCCCGCTTCCCCGCGCCCGGCTGACCGCCGCGATCGCCGCGCGCGCCTTCGGGCACATCGCGCCCGCGATCGAGCCAGCACTTGCTCACTCGAGCGTCGACGGAATCGTTGCGGCGCTCAAGACACATCCGCCCGGCGCCAGAATCGCGCTCGTGGGCCACGAGCCCTTCCTCGGGGCGCTTCTCGCGCGCCTGCTCGGCGCCACCCAGGGCGAGCGGCTCGCGTTCGAGAAGGGCGGCGCGGCTCTGGTGGACCTTCCCAACGGTCCCGCCGCCGGCGGGCGGCTCCGCTGGTTCCTCAAGCCACGCATCCTCAGGAGCCTCGCCGGCCCGGCTGAGATCACTGCACCTCGAGTCGACCCCTGAGATGGCCGAACTGGTCTGGGCTCGACGGCCGTTTCGGATGCTGCACGGCTCCGAGCGGGATCTCAGGCAATAGATGTTGACACCCGCGTATTAGAGGTCCACCGTAGTTTCCGTTACAAGTTCGTGACGCGCCTTCGAGGCGGGATACTCGAACGCGCGCCGGCTTGAACGTTGCGACCGCACGTCGCGAGGTGCAGTGAGGTGCACCCCACGCTCCGCTAAGGGCTCCCCGCAGGCCGCCCCTGTAGTCCCTACATCGTTCTGGCTCGCCCCGGCAGGTCTCGCTGCCACGGTTCGGTCTCTGAGACTGCGCCTCAGGCTCAGCGAGAAAGGTACGGTCGAAATGTCTCGTCCGACGACACGGACGCCCGTGGCGATCTTCAACTCCCACTCGGAGTTCGTCGACGCCCTCCGCGCGGCCCTCGATCGCGAGGGTTTGCCGACCGCCACGGCGCTCTTGGCAGAGATCCAGGATGGCACCCTCGATCTCGTCGCCTTCCTGGAGGTGCATGACCCCCGTGTGATCGTGTACGACCTTCCCCGTCCCTTCGAGAGGCACTGGAACTTCCTCCGGCTCCTGAGGCAGACCGACGCCCTGCGGAAGAGGACCTGGATCCTCACCACCACCGACAAGAAGGCGCTGGACGCGGCGGTGGGAGCGTCGGACGTGATTGAGATCGCCTTCGGCGAGCCCTACGACCTCGGCGCGGTCGTGAAAGCTGTGCACCATGCTCTGGCAGATGGGCGGCCGCCCAGGCCGGAGAGGCTACGCACATAACCCGTCACAAATCCCCCGAGACCGCAGCCGAGGCCAGCCAGCGAAGCCCGCGAAATCCTTGATCCACGAGGCCCCTGGGCTTGGCCCTTGATCGAGATTGACAGCCCATGGAACTTGACAACCTGTGCGCGGGCGGTTCACTCTAAATTTGTTACAAGGTGGTGACGCGCTTTCTGGGCGGGATGCCTGAACGCGCGCCGGCTTGACCATAGCGACCCCAGGTCGCGAGGTGCAGTGAGGTGCACCCCCCGCTCCGCTGACGGCTCCCCGCAAGCCGCCTTCCCTGTACATCCCGGATCGTTGTGAATCGCCCCCGGCAGGTTTCGCTGCCACGGCTCAGCCTCCGAGTCGGCCCGACTCGACGAGGAGAGGGCACAGCTTCACTCCGCCATGACGAAGAGGACGCCGGTAGCGATCTTCTACTCCCATGGGGAGTTTATCGACGCCCTCCGTGAGGCGCTTGATCGCGAGGGCTTGCCGACGGTGACTGCGTTATTGGCAGAGATCCAGAGCGGCGCGCTGGATCTCGTCGCCTTCCTGGAAACTCATGACCCGCAGGTGATCGTATACGACCTCCCCCGCCCTTTCGAGAAGCACTGGAACTTCCTCCGGCTTCTGAAGCAGAACGCCGGCCTGAAGAAGAGGACCTGGATTCTCACCACGATCGATAAGGCGGCGCTGGACGCGGCGGTGGGAGCATCGGGCGTGATCGAGGTCATTTTGGGGGAACCGTACGGTGTCGCTGACGTCGTGGACGCCGTGCACCATGCCCTAAGAGGGGCATCTGCGCAAAGCCTGAGAGGGTAACATCTATGCTTGGCGACCCTTCGCATGACGGGTTGTTCCTGGGTGGTGTACGGGTCCTCGTGGTTGACGACTGTGAGTACGTCTGCTCCGCGGTGATCTCGATGCTCGAACACTACGGAGCGGCCGCGACGGCTGTGGCCACGGCCGCCGATGCGCTCGAGGCGGTGGAGCGCGAGCGCCCAGATGTCCTCGTGAGTGACTTGCAGATGCCGGGCCGGGGCGGCTGCTGGCTCATCCGCCAGGTTCGCGCCCTGCCGCCCGAGCGCGGCGGCGCGACACCCGCGGCCGCCCTCACCGGGGTCATCGGCCCGGAGCAGCGGGCCAGCATCTTGCGCGCAGGGTTCCAGTACCACCTCGAGAAGCCGGTCGCGCCACGCCAACTCGCCGGGGTCGTCGCGATCCTCGCGCTGAAGTGGAGTCCTCTCCTTCGTAACGAGTGACGCCCGGGCAGGGGAGCGTGTTCTTCGCTGTCCTTCCCTGGACGACCCGACCGGCGGTCCTGGCGCCTCCGACGGAGTAGCGGAGTCCCGGATCAGCCCCGCTGCAGACCTGCGTGGGATACTGCGACCTCCGGTCGCGCTGCGCCCTCATTTCAGTGAGGCCGGGCCGCGACCGCCTCCACCCGATGACTCGTATTCGTAGGTGTGCTGCGCGTCGCGGAGTCTCAGCCGTGTGTAGACGCCACTGGCGGCGGGCGCGTTGAACTCGAAGCCGCGGACGCCCGGGTCGATCGAGAGGAAGGACGTGGTGCCATCCGGGTTCACCCGGCTGGCCATGCGACTCTTCCAGCCGCCGAACTGGAACACGACCTCGTCCTTGCCCTCGCGGGCGACGATCTCGCCGAGCGCCGCGTTGCGGTACGAGCCGGCGAGCCGCTTCAGGAAACCTGCGCAAGTGTCGGTCGCCCCACGCCCTCGACGCCCTGGCATACAGCATGCTGCGTGAAATCTGGGGGAGGCTCCGCAGATGACCACGAGCAGGATGATCCAGGCGACGCTTACGAGGAGGCGCGTCGCGAGGGTCGCATTGGAAACCGTGCTCGTGGTCACACTCCTGTTGCCGTGGGTTGCCATCCTCGCTTGTTTCTCGACGCCTCTGGCCGCCGTTGGCTAGAATGCTCGACGCGATGGAGACGGCGGAGGACCCCATGAAAGACCTCGTAGTCATCGACGCGGACGGCCATGTCGAGGAGCACGACCTCACCTTCAGTGACAAGTATCTGGATCCGGCCTTCCGGGCGCAACGCCCTCAGGTTGTCGCCACGGATGGGCTGGCCTACTGGATGATCGAGGAGCAGCTCTTTCCCAGGCGGCTCGGCCGCGGGTGCCATAACCTCGGGACGCCGACGAGTTACGGGGGAAAACGGACCCTCTTTACCCAGTCGAAGCCGGAGAGCCTGGAGAGTCTGGAGCTGCGCGGCCCTGACGCGCGACTGCGAGACATGGATGCCGAGGATCTCGGTGTGGCCGTGCTGTATCCGACCCTCTTCCTGGCGTATCCCCTGACAGGAAGCCCCGCGCTCTCCACCGCCCTGTGCTCCGCCTACAACCGCTGGCTGGCGGACGCGATCGGCGAGAGCGAGCGGCTCCGGTGGGCTGCGGTGGTCAACCTGGACGAGATTCCAGCGGCGATCCGGCAAGTCCGCGAGGCTCGCAAGCTCGGCGCGGTCGCGGTGATGGTCCTCGGTACCGCCGGTGACCGGCTGCTCGACGACCCGACCTTGCTCCCGTTCTTCGAGGCGGTGGCCCAGGAGGAGCTGACGTTGTCCGTGCACGTGGGGTGGGCCTGTCCGTCTCTCAGTAACCTCTATGCCGACCTTTACACCGCCACGGTGATCCCCTTTCTCACGCCGGTCCTGATGGGCTTCGCGTCAGTGCTGGGCAGCGGGATTCTCGACCGCTTCCCCACCATGCGCGTGGCATTCCTCGAGGCCGGTTGCGAGTGGCTGCACTTCATGGTGCATCGCCTGGAGCATCGGTTCCACTTCGCCAAGAGCATGGCCAAGATCATCCCGCAGACTGCTCCTCGTGCGGCCTGCCCGCCCCGCGAATACCTGCGCCGCGGGAACCTGTACGTCAGCACGGAGGTGGAGGACACGCTGCTCCCCCAGGTGATCGATCTGGTGGGTGAGGACCACATCATCTTCGGGTCGGACATGCCGCACGGTGACCGCGAGCGCTTCGCGGCGAAGACGCTCTTGACCCGCACCGACCTCAGTGAGGCCGCCAAGCGGAAGATCCTCGAGGAGAACCCTCGTCGACTGTACCGACTGTAGCTCGGGTTCTACTTTCCCTTGAGCTTCACGTCCTCGTAGGGCCCAGAGAAGGGATAGGCGGCGATGAGGCCAAGTCCTGATTCCTCCACCCTCGGCCCAAAGCCACCCATCGCGGCGAGCTGCCAGATCGGCGCAAACATCGCCTTCTCGTGGATGAGCTGCTGGATACGATGCAGCGTCGCCTCACGCCGCTTCCGATCGAGCTCGGCCCCCTGCTCCCGAAAGAGTCCATCGATGTCGGCATAGCTCCCGTAGACGTAGGCGCCGCCGCCGGCGACGAAGGCCTCGAGCCGGGTGGCCGCGTTGCCGAACGCGGCACTCGCGGTCAGGACGAGGTCCTTGAACTTCTTTTCGGCGTGTCCCTTGGTGAACGCGGCCCGCTCGAGTGGCCGGAGCCTCGCCCGAATGCCAACCGCCTGCAGATAGTTGACCACGGGTTCAGCGATGCCCGCGTGTACGGCATCGCAGGTGAAGTCACCTGCGTCGACTCCGTTGGGATAGCCAGCCTCGGCCAGGAACTGCCTCGCTCTCGCGGGATCGTAGGGGGAGACCGGCGGCGCCCAGAAGAACTCGAAGTTCGAGGGAATGAAACTGTACGTGAGCCGCGAAAACCCGAGGGTCTCGGCCTGGTTGATCGCCTGGCGGTCGATGGCGTGGTTGGCGGCGAGCCGGGTCCGTTTGTCGTGCCACGGTGATTTCGGGTCCCACTGGTCGACGAAGTAGACCCAGTACGTGTTGTTCGCTACCGCGGGCTTGAGCGTGAGCCCCGGCGTTCGGCGGAGCTCTTCGCCCAGCGAAGCCGTCATCCAGTAGGTGATGTCGATCTCACCACGCTTGAGCGCGGCGAATCGAGTGGCCGGGTCCGGGATCACCCGGAGGACCAGGCGCTTCACGCTCGGGGATTTCCTCCAGTACTGCTCGACAGCCTCCATCACGAGCTCCACGCCCGGCGTGAACGAGACGAACCGGTACGGGCCGGCGCCGATCGGGAGCTTCTTGAACCCTTCGTCCCCGACCTTCTCCACGTATTTCTTCGGAACGATCCAGCCGCTTCCGGTCGCGCTCCCGTAGTAGGTCAGGAAGTCGGGCCACGGCTGCCGGAGTCGGAAGCGGACACGCGCCGGGTCCGGAATCTCGATCGCCGCGACGCGCTCCTTGAGGGTCTTGTTCGCAGCGCCTCGGTAGCGCTCGAACGAGAACTTGACGTCTTCCGCGGTGACCGGATCCCCGTTGTGGAACCTGATCCCTTTGCGCAGGACGAACTCGTACGCGAGCCCATCAGCGGAGGTGCTCCACGACTCTGCCAGAGCGGGCGCCAACTGGTTGCCCGGCAGCGGCTTCACCATCGCATCGTGCAGCGCGTAGAGCACCATGAACGGCGTCACAATCCCGGAGGTTTCGGCGGGATCGAACCACGTGGGGGCGAGCGAGATGTGAACGCCCCAGGTCACCTGACCTTCGGGGGCGGCGGCGGCCGGCGCGACGCCAGCGCTCAGGATCATCAGGACGAAGAACGTCACTGACAGGCCTCGGATCATCTCAAAGACCCCTCGTGAGCTATCCGATTTGTCCGTGGGGACAAAGGTATCAGAACATGGAGAGTTCACGGAGAGTCGGAGGGATGGCCCGCTGACGGGGGGAGCATGCGATCGACGCGCATCCCCCAGGCGTAATTCCCTTCCACCAGTCTCGCGCACCAGCACTGGCCGCAGCCGTCTCTGGAAAGGTTCTTGAAAGCGGCTGACACTCCGAGCTTCACGACGTTGTTGGACCGGTCGCTTCGGTTGACCTGGCCGCATTGGAACAAGACCCCTTCGGGGTCCATGGTGGCCAAAACCGACCCGGCCGCGCAGGGGGGCTTTGTTTCCACTGGAAATTTTCGGAAATGGATCAGGCTTGACCAGCCGTTCCCGACGGCTTTGCTGCGCCGCTTGATCTGTTCGATCCTGGCGAATACGGCCCGGATCGTCTGAACGTCCGGCTGCCAGGCTGATCCGTCCCGGTCGGTATTGTTGAACAGGCTGTTCAAGGCGGGCTGAAATACGACGGACGTCCCCAAACCTTCGGCGATTTCGACGACCGCTTCGATGGAGTGGGCGTTATGGGTTCCCACCGTGCAGGTGAACTCCACTTTGACCCCGGCGTCCTGGGCGGATTTAGCGCCCGCGATCGCCTTGTCGAAACTTCCCGCGCCGCGCATGGAATCGTGGTCTTCCTTAAGCCCGTCCAGGCTTATCTTCACGAGCGACAGCTTGCGGATGGTATCGACCTTTTTGGGCACCAGTATCCCGTTGGTGTTCATGGAGACGACCATTTTTTTCTTGACCAGCCACTCCACGATCTCGTCGATATGCTTGTGGGTCAGGGGGTCTCCGCCGTCCAGGTGAATTTGGCTCATCCCCAGGCCGATGAATTCTTCCAGCGCCTCGAAGATTTGTTCATGGTTCATCTCATTGCGCATGGGGGTGTGCCGGTCACAATAGCCGCAGGCGAGGTTGCACAGCCATGTGACCTCGTACGTGACCGCGATTGGAATGGGCCTTATTCCAACACGGGCGATTATGCCTTTGGCAATCGTCATTGGACGCATATGTTGTGTAATCTTACAAAAGAAGGCGGAGCCGCTGTCTGGTTAAAAGATGGAACACCACCAAGTTGAACTCCTCAGTGACCGGCGCTTTCCAGGACGGCGAGGGCGGCCTGGCCGCAGAGGATATCCTGCTCGGCTCGGTGAGCGCCGGCCACCCCGATGGCGCCGATGACCGCGATGCCCTCGGCGATCGCGATACCGCCGGCGACGGGCATGATGCGACCGTGGTGGGAGATCAAGAAGCTCCGCAGCCAGGGTTGTCGCGCCTGGGGCACCAGCTCCGCGGTGGCCACTTGGAAGGCGGCGGCCGTGTAGGCCTTGTTGAACGCCAGCTCGGCCGCGTTGGGGTCCGCGCCATCCATCCGCCCGACGACGATGGGACAGCCGGCTTCATCCACGACAACCGCCGCAACCTTGAGCCCGTTGGCCTCGGCGTAAGCGTGCGCTCGATGCACCATCTCCCACGCGGACTGCACGGGAACGGGTCCGCGCACGGCCTTGTGCCGGCGAAAGAAGCCGGCGTTCACTTCGATGGAGGCCGCGTGTTCGGCGGGGATATCGACGTCTTTGAAGATCGCGTCCACCGGGCACACGATCTCGCACTGCTCGCAATCGATACACACGTCGGGATCGATGTAGAACTGCGGAGCCCCCGGCATCGTATGGATGCAGGCGACCGGACAGACCTCGACGCACGCTCCATCGTTGGTGCAGAGACTCGTGATGACGTACGGCATGCGTCCTCGCTGTCGCTCGGAAAGAGCTGAGGCTCGGAATCCCGAAGGGCTAGCCGTCCGGCGCCAGCGGCAAGTCGGTCAGGATCACGTGGGCCACATGCACGCGGGTGCCGAGTTCGCGGGTGACGAGGCGGCCACCGGCGTCGAGCGTCCCCAGGCCCGCCGCCGCGGCCAACTGCTCCGCGCGCGCATGGGGCGTCGCCGTGGCGCGAAACCCGAGCTCTCGGATCCACGCGCTGAGGACGAAAGTGGTAAACAGGCCATTCTGCACTGGCACCTGGCCACCGACACCGGGCGACGTTCGCGGATCGTAGTCGGCGCGCGCCGCGCAGACGACGGCGAAGGGAAACTGTTCGTCCTTCGAGTTCAGCCTGGCGATGCCCACGAGGTCGGCGCCGAGATAGCGCGCCATCTCTTTGACGTAGCTGGAGGTGATCTCGGGTGTGTGCAGCTCTGCTTTGGTCGGGAAGATGTTGCCTTCAGGCGCGCTCCGGATCAGTTCCGGCACCGAGTTCGCAACGTCCGCCGGCGGGGTGTTGATGAAGGACTCCCAGTAGGGATCATCGTCCCTGGAGTTCTTCCGCCGCCACGGGATGCCGAGCTGGCCCAGTCTAAACGCCACTAACCATCCCGCTTGACGAATCGGTTGGTGTTCTCCTTCAGCGGGACGTAGTAGCCGATGTCTCCGACCACCGTCGCCGATTGACCGTCCCCCTCGTGCGCAGCAGTGCAGCCGGCAACGGTACAGGCCCGCTCCCCGGGCTTGATACCGGTGTCATAGTCGAGCCAGCGCACGCGCTTCTGACTGACGACCCCCCAGAAGCGATCGTCGACCGCCTTCAGCGCGCGCACGAGCAGCGGCCGGGCGGGGATGGGGCACGTGTGGAGCGCCCAGACCGCGAGGCTCCGCCACCACACGTTGGGCTTGGTGAACGGGCACACGGTGGCGCAGGTGAGGCAGCTCGTCCACTGGTCGTGGACGTACGGCCTGAGCTTGTAGCAGGTCAGCCAGTTGATCTTGTACTTCTCGACGCCGTTGAAGGCCACCTTGTCGCCGAAGGTGATGCTGTTCGTGGGGCAATTGACGGCACATTTGCGGCAGACCTTGCAGAAGTCCTCGACGCCGATGTCGACGGGCTCGTCCGGCACCAGCGGGAGGTCGGTCAAGATGGGGTCCGGCATGTGGATACGGGCGCCGTAGGTCTTGTTGATGATGAGTCCGTTTCGCCCCAGTTCGCCGACGCCCGAGGCGACCGCCGCCGCTTGCGGAGTGACCACGCCCCGGAGCGCCGCGTAGCCAAGCTCTTTGATGTAGCCCTCCAGGGCCTTGAGGATCATGTGGCCCTTGATTTGAGAGACGTGGTAGGCGGCATCGCCGATGTAATGCCGGTGAGCCTGCAGCTTGTCGTAGTCCCAGGCGGTCGTCGCGACAATGATGTAGGGGAATTTTCGGACCAATCCCTCCGGCGTGCTCTCCTCGTAGGCGTCCGCCGCCATGCCGTCTTGAACGTAGCGGCTACCGGAGTACATGAAGGTCGGATGCGCGCGCGCAATCGCGACGACGTCGGCGCCCATGTACCGGGCGACGGCCTTGATGTGACGCGTCATCGCCGCGCCATCCGTGACTGGCACCTGCTTCGCGTTGACCTTGCCCGTGGTGGCCTGGTTGATCACCGTCGCGATGAAATTTCGACGGTCGGCGAAATGATTCGGCGCCGAGACCCGAGTGAGCGGGTCGTTGGAGACCGAGTTGTGGTACCAGTTGAAGAGGGCTTTTCCAAGCTCGCCGCGCTGGTTTTTCGGATGCGGCGACTGGTTCATGTCGACGTTGACGACCGGCCCCACGATGCGAACCGACCGCCCGAGGTAGGGGATCGGGAACTCCGGGTCGGTGCCGACCGGGTCAGCCATGAGGAGTCCTCCTTTACCGGCTACGCGTACGACGCCAGCGCCACTTCAGCGCAGCGCTGGTCCTGCTCTTCGGTGCCACCCGCCACGGCGACGGCGCCGACGACGTCGCCGCCTTCGACGATCGGCAACGCGCCGCCCCCCGGCATGATACGCCCGTTGCTCGACACGACCAGACTCTGAAACCAACTCTGCCCGGCAACCCCCGCCAGGTCCTTCGTGGGCTGCTGGAAACTGGCCGCAGTGTAAGCTTTGTTCAGCGCCATTTCCACCGAGATGGGGCGGGCGCGGTCCATTCGGCCCAGCGCGATCATGCGACCGCTCTGGTCGACCACCACCGCAGTCACGGCAATGTCCAGCTGCGCGGCCTGCGCGTGGGCGCTCCGCACCATCTGAATCGCTTTTTCGCCAGGGATAGGCATCGTCGCCCGTGATCCTCCTCGTTCTCGATGTGCCGCCATAATATAGCAAGGGTAGACGCGGCCAAGAACCGGGACTACCGAGAAGTTGCGTCCTGGACTTTCCACATCACGCGAGACACGACCTACGCATCTGCCCATCGTCTGCTCAGTGCCTCAGATCGGCGAGAACGGCATGGTGGTCTGTGGGGACAATGCCTTTCTTCGCGGTAGTGCCCACAACCTCGGCGCGACCGTCCTCGATGTTGCTCGCCGCAGGTTACGCCCCGGCCTACGGCAAGCGTGATCTTGCCGCTCCCGAGCTCGAGCATGTTCGGAGGGCTCTCACATTCATCCTGCAGCAGCAGGAACCATTCCCCGCCCTCGTCGTCGATGGAAGCTGGGACATCGTGATGGCCAATGCGGCGTCAGGCCGGATATTGGGGTTGTTCCAGGACCTGGCTCAATCGTCCCGGATCTGGCACGGAATGCTCTGCACATGATCTGTCATCCCGACGGCATCCGGCGGTTCATCCTCAATTGGGAGGAGTTCGCAGGGCCGCTCGTCCAGATGCTCCATCGCGAGGCCGCCAGCGGCACGAACGCGGGCGCGGCCCGTTTGCGAGGTACGCTGCTCGCCTACCTGGGAATGCCTCCGCGATGGTGACGTTCTTCGCGTTGCTGTTCGGCTCGCTGACCGCCTTTGCGATCGGCCGGATGCGCATCCGCCACGGCTGGCTGGTGAGCAATTGCGCGTTGTTGACCTACGTGATCCCGGCGTCGTTCCTCGCAATCCCGTTCTATCGGATCATGCAGAACTACGGGCTCGCGAACAACCCGTGGTCGGTGATCGCGGCCCTGGTCGCGTTCGCGACGCCCTACGCCATCTTCGTGTTTCAAGAGTACGGTCGAAGCATCCCGATCGAGGTCGACGAGTCGGCGCGCATCGACGGTGCCTCGCCGCTCCAGATCTATCTGCGGATCTACCTGCCGTTAATGGCACCGGCCCTGGTCGCGGTCGGCACCTACGCGCTGCTGCTCGCCTGGAACGAATACCTCTATCAGTTCCTGCTCCTGTCCTCGAAGTCGAGCATGACGGTGCCGGTGGCGCTCGCGCAGTTCCTCAGCAGCGACCAGTCGCCCTGGAACTACATGATGGCGACCGCGATCATCTACGCGGTGCCGCCGGTGGCGATCTACTACGCGTTCCGCCGGCGCATGACCGCCGGCCTGACGATGGGCGGGGTCAAGGGCTCAAGGGCTGACCCTCGCCGCCGGTCTCGCAGCCCGCCGCGCCTGAGGCCGCGAAGCGATCTTCGCGATACGCCGATCGGGCAGCGCTGAGGAGGCGGGCATGAGCAGCACGCAGCAGGTTCTCGCAGCCGGGCCCGGCGTGCTCAACCGGCGGCGGCGATCGTCCTGGCACCGCCACCTGCACGGCTCGGAGTTCGCCTGGGCGATCGCCTTCGTCGTCCCCTATGCGGCGGTGTTCGTCGCCTTCGTCGTCTATCCCATCGCCTACGGGCTCTGGATGGCTCGCGACCCGTCACTGTACCGCGACCTGATCGCAAACCCGCTCTACGCGCAGACGGTCATCAATACGGTGCTGTACGTTGGCCTCGGCGTGAACGTGAAGATGTTCCTGGCCTTACTGCTGTCCGGCTTCTTCATGCGTCGCCGCTGGTGGATCAAGGCCCTGCTCCCCGTCTACATTCTGCCCTGGGCGCTCCCGGCGATTCCGGCCTTTGTCTCCTTCCACTGGATGCTGATCGGCGAGGAGGGTTTGGTCGACAGCGTCTTGTCGGCGCTGTTCGGTATTCACGGTCCGCTCTGGTTCAATGACCGCCGGCTCGCCCTCGGATCGAACATCGTCGCCTATATCTGGAAATGGATGCCGTTCTGGACTCTGACCTTCCTCGCCGGCCGGATGGCGATCCCGCAGGAAATCTATGAATCGGCCGACGTAGACGGGGCCAGCGGCTGCCGCCGTTTCGCCCATGTCATCTTCCCGCTGCTGGGGAACCTCTATCTGGTCTGCACACTGCTCTCCACCCTCTGGACGGTCGGCGATTTCACCACCGTGTATCTGGTTTCCGAAGGCGCGCCATCTTATTCCACGAATGTGCTGGCCACGCTCGGCATCCACTACGCCTTCGAAGCCGCCCAACCATCGCTCGGCGTCGCGGCCGTGATGTCGGCCCGGCATCCTTCCTGGTCATCCCGTTCTCTCGGCTCATGGCAAGTTACGGGCTCTCGAATACCCTGTGGGCGATTATTGCGGCCAACGTGACGTTCGCCACCCCCTATGCCATCTTGATCCTGCAGCAGTACGGCAAGTTGATACCGATCGAACTCGACGAGGCGGCGCAGGTGGACGGCGCATCCCCCGTTCAGGTGTATCGGCGAATCTATCTGCCGTTGATGACGCCGGCGCTGGCGGCAGTCGGGACCTATGCCCTGCTGCTCGCCTGGAACGAGTACCTCTACCAGTACGTGCTGCTCTCCTCGACCCGTAACATGACGGTGGCCGTAGCGATAGCCCAGTTCTTCAACAGCGACGAGGCGCCCTGGAACTACATGATGGCCACCGCGATCATCTATTCGTTGCCGCCGATTGTGATCTTCTATGCGCTTCGCCGCTACATGGCAGCGGGCCTGACGCGGGGTGCCGTCAAGGGTTAAGGGCGGGCCGCTGTCGATTCGGCGATACCCCATCAATTCCTGGGTCATTTCTCGACCTCTCAAGGTAGGTCTGCGGCCTTCCCCCGCGCGCCACGGCATCGGCCGTAACCGGGGCGAAATGCCTGTTGGCCTCATCTTCCAACTGCTCCTCGATCTTGTTGACCAGGCTGCCGCACTGAAGCGCAAGCACCACACCCGCGGCAGACAGCACTGCCGTTCCGGCGAAGAGCGTCAGCACGAACCTCCGCATTGCCTACGTCCTTCTTCCCGGCTATGGCTTGCCCGACTGCCAGAGTTGTCGCATCTCGTTCTGGAGCTGTCGGATGCGGTCCTTGACCTGCGCCACCCTGCTCAACTGCTCGGGCGTCAGCAGCGCTCGCACCTCAAGCGCGACCCCCGCGCTTTCCCGGAGTAGCTGGTCACGAAGCTGAGCGATCTGCTGGAGCTGTGGCTGGAGGTCCGACTCCTTCACGGCGCCCGACGCGAACAGCTTGTCGGTGAGCCCGTTCTGCGCCTGGCGCAGCTGTTCGACCAGGGCCCGCGACACCGCGCGCCGGGCGGTCAGAATCGCCTGAACCTTCACGTCCTGCTCGGGCGTCAGATGCGCCCCCCGGAGCAGGAGCGGCAGCATCATTCCCGCATTGTCCGGGCCGGCGCTGGCGCCGTGCAGGGACCTCTCCGACTGGGCGCGCGCGGGCGCCCAGAGACTCGCGAGCACGACCAGAGCGACTAACATCACCGTCATCCGATGGCTCGAGCAAATTGAGCAGTCGGTCAATGTGCGTGCTCTCAGCGCAGCCCGCATTCAGCGGCCAGTCGGGCTCTACACAGTCCCCGCTCCGGTCGGGAGTCTCGAGGGGCAGACTTGCCAATCGGACATCGCGGAAAGACAGGGCGAGGGGCTCGTCGATCGAAAATATCGTGAGCGAGACCTCCGCCAGGAACGTGGACGTCGCCTCGTCCTGGAAGGGGCGCTGCATCGGCCCACGCACGTCCGTGCGCCGTGCGGCCAGGGAGTACCAAACCGCCAGCGTGACGACAAGCGCGACCGCGACGGCAGCGACAGGCACCCAGGATCGTTTCGGAGCCGTGACAAGCGTCCGTGGCGCGTCGGTATTGAGCAGCACGTACGTCACGGTCTCCAGCTCGTGGGCGAGACGACGGTAGCGGTCGGCGCAGGCGCCGCACGTGCTCAGATGCGCGGACTGCGCGGCGCGCCCGTCGCCGGCTTGCAGTCGCATCAAGGTCGTGTCGGACAGGCAACGCCTCATGTCGACCCCCCCGCGGCAGCCGCGCGAAGGCGCTGGACCGCACGAAAGAGATGACGCTTCACGCTCCCCCCTCTCAGGCCGAGCGCGGACGCGACCGCCGCGGTCGACCACCCCTCGACCTGACGGAGGACGAACACCTCGCGCTGACGATCAGAAAGAGCTCTGAACGCCAGCCAGACGCGTTGTTGCAGCGCCCGTGCGA
>WNFS01000773.1_pt1 | contig 47968 bp, 49 predicted proteins | sample 5400141 | NCBI WGS metagenome assembly WNFS01 (sample SAMN13153358, study PRJNA577476) | soil metagenome | isolation source: 60 cm saprolite under Madrone tree | place: USA:California | collected 2016-06-14
TAGTCAGGCGGCTCTTTACCGAGGAAAGCGTGACGGTGGACAACGACGTCTGCACCCTCGCGGGCGTCACGCTCACGTGCCGGCCCGTGCAGCAACCGTATCCGCCTATCTGGGTGGCGGCCAATAACGACAACGCCATCCGCCGCGCCGCCCGGGTCGGAGACACCTGGTTCATCAACCCGCACACCACGATGACGACCATCCTGCGGCAGATGGAGGTCTACCGGGAGGAGCTCCGGCGCGTAGGCAAGCCCTTCCCGCGCGTGCTGCCGATCTTCAAGGAGATCTACTGCGCCAGGGACCGCGCCACCGCGCTCAGGATCGCGGGGCCGCATCTCGGCGGCAAGTACAAGGTCTACGCCTCGTGGGGCCAGGACACGGCCATGCCGGACGAGGAGAATATCCGGCAGCCCTTCGAATCGCTCCTCGAGGACCGCTTCGTGCTCGGCAGTCCGGAGGAGTGCTACGAGCAGCTTCGTCCGTGCTGGGAGAAGGTGGGAGCTACCATCCTCTTCCTGCGGACCCACTGGATCGGCATGCCCGCGGCCCAGGCGCTCGACAGCATGCGCCTGATCAGCGACGAGCTGCTTCCTGCCTTGCACAAGGTCAAGACTGCGGACTGACCGCGCGGCGCCGCGCCGCCACAGCCAGATGTCGTTCCTGATCTCCCGTTCACGCGCAGCCCGCCAAGGCTTCGGGAAGCCGGTTCCGCGCAAAGAAGACGCGCGGCTGGTGGCGGGGCGGGGGCGCTATAGCGACGACTTCAGTCTGCCGGGTCAGGCGCAGGCGCAGCTCGTGCGATCACCGCATGCGCATGCGCGCGTCTTGCGCATCGACGTCACGGCGGCGCTGGCCGTGTCCGGCGTGATCGCCGTGCTCACGGGCAAAGACGCCGAAACCGACGGGCTCGGGCCCATTCCCCACAAGCCGGTGCCCACCAATCCGAACGAGTTTCCCCTCGGCGGCCGCGAGGGGTCGAGCATCTTCATCGCTCCGCATCCCGTGCTGGCCACGGATGCCGCGCGCTTCGTGGGGGAGCCGGTGGCCATGGTGATCGCGGAGACGGCGGCGGCGGCCGCGGACGGCGCCGAGCGCGTGGTGGTGGACTACGAGCCGCTTCCGTCGGTGACGGCGACCCGCGACGCCGCCGAGACCACCGCGCCGGTGCTCTGGAAAGAGGCCGGCTCGAACGTCTGCGTCGATTCGGTGGCCGGCGACGCACGCGCGGCCGAGGCGGCCTTCGCCCGTGCCGCGCACGTGGTCAGGCTCGACACGTGGGTGCCGCGCATCACGGGCGTGCCCATGGAGCCGCGCGCCGCCCTCGGCGTCTACGACGAGGCGACGGGACGCTACACGCTCTTCGCGGGCTCCGGCGGCGTGGTGCGCCACAAGAACGATCTCGCGGAGATTCTCGGCGTGCCGGACACGGCGGTGCGCGTGGTGGCGCAGGACGTGGGCGGGAACTTCGGCACGCGGAACAGCTTCTACCCTGAGTTCGCCCTGGTCGCGTGGGCGGCACGTCGGCTCGGGCGGCCGGTGAAGTGGACGTGCACCCGCCGGGAGGCGTTCCTCACCGATTACCAGGCGCGCGATCTCGTCTCCGGCATGGAGCTGGCTCTCGACGCCGAGGGCGGCTTTCTCGCCCTGCGCGGGGTGAACACGAGCAATGTCGGTGCACACGCCGTCACATTCGTGCCGCTCAACAAGGGACGGGAGCTGTCCACCAGTGTCTATCGCGTGCCGGCGGCCGCCGTGCGCGGGCGCGCGGTGCTCAGCAATACGTCGCCACTCGGAGCCTATCGGAGCGCGGGCCGGCCCCAGGTCATGTACGTCATGGAGCGACTTATCGACCTGGCCGCTCGCCGTCACGGTTTCGACCGCGTGGCGTTGCGACGACGCAACCTCGTGCCGCCCGACGCGATGCCGTACACCAATCCCTTCGGCATCGTCTATGACAGCGGCGAGTACGCGGCCGTGCAGGACCGCGCGGTGGCGCTCGCCGATTGGGTCGGGTTCGAGGCGCGCCGCCTCGAGGCGCGCGGGCGCGGCCGCTATCGCGGCATCGGCATCGCCAACTACATCGAGATCGCCACGGGAGCTCCGCGCGAGCGCGCGCAGATCACCGTGCGGCCCGAAGGCATGATCGACGTGGTGATCGGCACCCTGTCCTCCGGCCAGGGGCACGAGACGAGCTTCGCCCAGCTCATCGTGGAGTGGTTCGGCGTGGAAGTGGGCCAGGTGCGGCTCATCACCGGCGACACCGATCTGGTGCCCGTCGGCGGCGGCTCGCACTCCGGGCGCTCCATGCGGCTGGGTGGCGTGGTCATGGCCAAGGCCTCCGACCAGATCGTCGAGAAGGGCCGGCACATCGCCGCGTGGCTGCTCGAGGCGGCGGCCGCGGACATCGAGTTCTCCGAGCGGCGCTTCGCCGTCAAGGGCACGGATCGCTCGGTTGATCTCTTCGCGGTCGCGGGCGCCGCGCTACGCGGCGATGCGCCCGAGGCGTTGCATGGGCCGCTCGAGGCGTCGTGTGACGAGACGGTGAGCACGCCGTCTTTTCCCTATGGCTGCGCCGTCTGCGAAGTGGAGGTGGACCCGGAGACGGGCGTGGTCGAGGTCGCCCGCTACACGTCGGTCGACGATGTCGGCCGCGCCATCAACCCCATGATCGTGCACGGCCAGACCCACGGTGGCATCGTCCAGGGCGTGGGGCAGGCGCTGTGGGAGCTCTGCAATTACGATGCCGAAACAGGCCAGATGCAGTCGGCCACCTTCATGGACTACGCGATGCCGCGGGCCGACATGCTCCCGGCGTTCACGACAGAGATTAGCGAGGCGCCTTCGACGTCTAACCCGCTCGGATTGAGAGGCGGGGGTGAGGGCGGGGCCACGCCCGCGCCGGCGGTCGTGGTCAATGCGGTCGTGGACGCGCTCGCGCACCTAGGCGTGGAGCACATCGAGATGCCGGTGACCCCGGAGCGCGTGTGGCAGGCCATCCGGACGGCCACCAGGAGGAGTCGGTGATGGACGTCTTCGACGGTATCCGTACTCTGCTCGCCGTTCGTCGCTATCAGGATCGCCCCGTGCCCGACACGGTTGTCCGGAAGATCCTCGAGGCGGGTCGGCTGACGGGAAGCGCGATGAATCTCCAGCCCTGGCACTTCGTCGTGGTCCAGGACCGTGAGACGCTCCGAAAGTTGGGTACGCTGGCGCGCTCCGGCCCCTACACCGCGGAGGCGCCGCTGGCCATCGTGGTCGCGGTCGAGAAGACCGGCTATGCCGTGTCAGACGCGAGCCGGGCCATTCACTCCATGCTGCTGACGGCGTGGTCGGAAGGGGTCGGCTCGAATTGGGTCGGTTTCGGCGGTCTCGACAAGGTCAACGCGCTGCTGGGGATTCCCGCCAAGCTCGACGTGCTGGCCATCCTGCCCTTCGGCTATCCCGCCGACAAGATCGGGCGAGGCAAGAAGAACCGGAAGCCGCTCGGAGCCGTTGCCCACCGCGAGCGCTACGGCCAGCCCTTCGAATAGCTATCGGACTACTGCCGCTCGAAGACGGCCTGGATATTCACGATGCGGCCCTCGTCGCGGTTGCGCTGGCCCGCGCGCGTGATCTCGTCGATGGCCCCTCCAATGACGATGCGCGCGATGCTGTGAGCGGGCACGGCGGCCCCGGAGCTGGGGCCGGCCAGCTCGGCGGTGACGTCCTCCCAGGCGAGGGTGCGAAAACCCGCCGTCTCGATGAGCGCGCGCATCTCCGCGGGCGTGCACAGGAAGCTGAAGGTCGCGTCCTTCGCCCACATGACGGGGAAGATCGGCGGCTGCGTAGGGCCGGCCATCGGCTCCTGGATCACGAGCTGACCACCGCGGGGCAAGAGCCGGGCAAACCCGGCATAGAGGCGCTCCTTGTCGGCGATGTTCATCCCGCTGTTCTGCGTCCACACGACATCGAAGGTCTCCGCGTCCACATCCAGCGCCAGCGCGTCACCGACGCGGTGGGACACCCGGTCGGCGAGGCCGAGGCGGGACGTGAGCCATTGGCCGGTGCGGACGTACGACTCCGTCAGGTCGAGCACGGTCACGACGCAACCGTGCTCGACGGCCAGGGTGCGTGCCGGACCACCGAAGCCGCCGCCCACGTCGAGCACGCGCAGGCCAGGCGTGAGCTTGGCGAGGCGAGCGAGCCGGTCGGTGGAGGCCTTGCCGCCGCCGTGAAACTGATCCACGGGGGCGAGGTCATCGATGGTCAGCGCATTGAGGTTCTTGCCGATTCCGGCGAGGGCCGCGTCGAACCCACTCGCGTCCGCCGAGAATGCGGCTGCGCCGGGACTCCACCTTCCCCGCCGTGGCAATGGCCAGGCAGATGGTGCCGCCGAACTCGATGCGGTCCGCGCCCTGGTCGAGATCGATCAGGACGGCCAGGACATGCGTCGAAGATGTGAGACGGAGGGCGGCCAGTGCCACCGCCTCCGCCGTCTGCGGGGTGAGCTCTCCCTCCGGCGCGGCACTCCCCAGGCCCAGGCCCACGCCCGCGCACACCTCGGCGAGGTCGCGGGCCACGATGCCGCGACGGAAAATCGCCTCCGCGCCCGGGAGGTGGGCGATACGAGCGGAAATTTGGCCGCTCGTGAACATCTCCACGATGGAGAGCGTCGCCTGTCGACCCGCGAGTTCCGCGAGGACGACGCCTTCCAGTGTCTGGTCGTCTTCACCCAGGATAAAGTTGCCGAGGCGCTTGCGTATCTCTCCCTCCACCACCTCGAGCTTGCGCCGGATGTCGTCCATGTCGGCGCCGTGGGCGGTGAGCTTGGTCTCGAGCTGCGGATAATGTGCACGGAAGCCGAGCTTCACGCTTCCGTCCGGCACGAGCGCTTCGACCCCCGTGAGGAGCGAATCCACATGCGATTCGCCGAGGCCGTACGAGTGGAACCGCTTCAGGTGAATGATCGCCTGCAGGCCGCTCTTGGCGAGGAGGCGCGGGATGATCTGCTCCTCGAGCATGCGCCGGAGCTCGCGCGGGACGCCGGGGGTGAAGAAGAAGCGCGCCTTGCCGATGTCGAGGGCGAAGCCGCAGGCGGTGCCGATGGGGTTGTCGATCACTTCCGCGGTGACGGGCAGCATGGCCTGCTTCTTGTTGTTCGGCGGCATCACGCGACTGCGCCGGCGGAAGAAGTCTTCCATGCGCGTGAGCCACTCGTCGTTGACGACGAGGTCGACCCCCGCCGCCTGGGCGGCGACCTCCTGGGAGAGATCGTCGACGGTGGGACCGAGGCCGCCGTTGACGATGACCGCGTCGGCCCGCTGGGAAGCGAGCTGAAAGGCCTCGAGCAGGCACTCCCGATCGTCGCCCACCGTGGTCTCCCATCGCACGGAGAGCCCCACGTCGGAGAGCTTCTGGCTCATGTAGCTGAAGTTGGTATTGATGGTCTTGCCCGTCAGCACTTCGTCGCCGGTGCAGATGATCTCGAGCCGCATTGCCTGGCCTTTCAGGAGCCGGCCAGTGATGGCCGGTCGAAGCGAAGGTCACACCAGAGAGGAAGGAGCGGGTCGCGGCCGAGGGCCAGGCGCGCGAGCACGTCCCCGACCATCGGAGAGAGGGCGAAGCCGTGACCGGAGAAGCCGGCCGCCACGAGCAGGCCGTCGATGCCCGGCACGGGACCGATCACGGGAAGCTCGTCGGGTGTGAATGCCTCGAGCCCGATCCAGCTGCGGGCAAGCCCGCGGCCGGTCAGAGGAGGGTAGACTTCGCCGGCGACTTCCAGGCTGGCCCGTACGCTGTCCTCCAGCACTTCCCAGCAGTTCGCATCATGGTCCACGACGCGTCCCGGCCAGCCTCCGCCGATCAGGTAGGCACCGTCGGCGAGCTGCTTCAAGCTCAGCTTCCTGTCGAAAGCGCCCACGACGGGCGCCAAGGATTTCGGCGCGGGCTCGGTCAGCAACATCTGAAGAGGCCGTGTCTGCAAGGGCAGGTTCACGCGTAAGTCTGCCAGCAGAGACGAGGTCCAGGCTCCCGCGGTCACGATGGCGACGTTGCACGGCTGCCGAACGCCGTCGCTGCGCTCGACGCCCACAATGCGGCCGCGCTCGGTCACCAGCTTCTTCGATGCGCGCCCCGAGGCGTCGGGCGACCGCGGCGAAGGCCTCCACCGTGGCCATGGCGCCGGCCTGGCCGTCGATGGGGGAGTAGACGCCGCCGAGGCACGCGGGCGCCATGCCCGGGGCCAGACGTCGCACTCCTCCCGCGTCGACGGTTTCGACCGGCACGCCGTCGGCGCGCTGCTCGGCGACCCAGCCCGGCGCCGCCTCCCACGTCTTGGGGTCGAGGGCCACGCGAAGCCCGCCGCCGCGCTGGTATCGCGTCGCGCCTTCCAGCTCACGGTCGAGGTCTGGCCAGCGTCCGAGGGATGCGCGCGCGCTCGAGCACGGTCACGGCCAGGGCGGGATCAGCCCGGCGTAGATGGAAGGCCGCGCTCAAGCCCATGAGACCGCCGCCGACGATTACCACCGACATGAACGGGAGTCTAACCCGAATCGCTCGCGTTGCTGAGGCGACCGCTCACCGGAGGCGCGGGATCACGCGCTCCGCGAAGAGCCGCATCGAGCCGAGCACGCGCTCGTGGGGGATCCGCCCGCCCACGTTCATCCACACGGACAGCGAGGAGTAGCCGAGGGACTCACGGAGCTCGAGCAGGCGCTCGGTGACCGCGTCGGGAGAGCCGTAGACGACCAGCTCCTCGAGAATCTCGGGGTAGGTCATGCGACCGAGCCGGGCGGCCTCTTCGCGTCTCGTGCCGCCCCGGCCGAGGGCCTCCGCGATGGAGCGGAAGAAGTGCATGGTGCTTGCCTCGGCCTCCTCGCGGGCCTGCCGCCCGTCTTCGGTCAGGTAGACGGGGACGATCAGCGACACCTCGCCGCGCCCGGGATGGCCGGCCTCGCGCCACCCCTCGTGATAGCCGCCGATGAAGCGCTTGAGGTCGCTGATCGGCGTGGTGCGCACCGCGATGAAGATCGGCATGCCCATGCGCCCCACGATGGCGTACGTCTCCTGCGTGGTGGCGGCGACGCGCAGCGGCGGGTGCGGCTTCTGGAAGGGCTTGGGCGTCACGCACACGTTGCGGTACTGGAAATACTTTCCCTCATGCGTGAACCGCTCCTCCGTCCACGCCTTGACGAGGATCTCGAGCGTCTCGTTGAAGCGCTCCCGGCTTTCGGAATGAGGGACATTGAAGCCCTCGTAGTGCTCGGGCAGCCCGCTCCGGCCCACCCCGAAGTCCAGCCGTCCCTTGCTCAGGTGATCGACGGTGGCCACGTCCTCCGCCAGGTGAAGCGGGTGGGCCAGCGGCAGGATCTGGACGGCGATACCTATCCTCACCCGTTGGGTGCGGGCGGCGATGGCCGTCGCGATGACGAGGGGCGAGGACAGCACGGAGCGGCCCTTCTGGAAGTGAATCTCGGCCAGCCACACGGCGTCGAAGCCGAGCTCCTCGGCCGCCGTCATCTGGGCGAGCGATTCGTCGAAGGCCTGGGCCTCGTCCATCCCGGGCGGACTCTGGAACTCCGTGAAGAGCCCGACCTCCATGCTATCCCCGGAAGCGAGGCATGACTTCGCGGGCGAAGAGCTCCATCGACCGGCGGATCTTGTCCTGGGGCAGGCCCCCGAAGTTCATCCAGCACAGCACCTGTCCGATGCCCATGTCGCGCATGTTCTCGATGTGCTTGGCGACGGTGTCGGGGGATCCGAAGGCCACCGTCTCGGCGACAAGGCCTTCCCAGGTGACCTTGGCAAAGCGCTCGGCGGCGGCGCGGAAGCCGGGCTGCAGGCTCGGATGCGCGTCCTCGATGCGCTCGGGCACCTGGAAGCGTCGCAGTGAATCCTGGTACCACATCTCGGCGTCCTTGGCCTCGGTCAGTGCCTGCGCGTCGCTCTCGGCCACATAGATCTGCCGCGACACGCCCCAGTCCTTCATGAGCCCAGCGATCTCCGCGTCCGAGCGTCCGTGCCGGCGCAGGGCGGCCAGGTAGCTGTCGCGCCGCTTCACGAGCTGATCGAGCGGGCCCGTCAGGATGGAATTCAGCATGGGCCAGCCGCGGGCCGCCGTGCTCTCGATCCCACTGTCGCTGCCGCAGACCTGGTAGATCATCGGATGCGGCCGCTGCAGCGGCTTGGGGATGAGGCGGGCATCCTTGATGGTGAAGAACCGCCCGTCAAACGAAAAGCGGTCCTCGGTCCAGGCGCGCAGCATGATGTCCACTGCCTCGTCGAACCGCTCGCGATTTTCCTGCTGGGGGACGTGATAGCCGCGGAACTCCGCGGGGCGATTGCCCCGACCGACGCCGATGTCGAGCCGCCCTTTGGAAATGATGTCGACGAGGGCGAGCTGCTCGGCCAGGCGCAACGGGTGATGGAAGGGCAGGATGGCGGCGGCCAACCCGATGCGCACTCGCCGCGTTCGGGAGGCGGCCGCGGTGGCCAGCGTGGCGGGATCCACGGCCAGCCCGTAGTCGATGAAGTGGTGCTCGGTGAGCCAGATCTGGTCGAAGCCCAGTTCTTCCGTCCACTCCATCTGCTCCAGCTCGCGGTGGACGACCTCCTCGTGGGTCAGGCCGGGGGCGGCTTGAAAGAAGAAGAAGGTCCCGAAGCGCATGGGCAGCCGATCATACACCGGCTCACGGGTGAGCGCGGCCGAACTCCAGGATGCGGTCGCGCACGCGCTCCGGCGTCTGCTCCGGCGGCATCACCGGCCAGTAGTCCGACTGCGGGAGCATCTCGCGCAGATAGTGGGCGCCCGACGTGGCGTGCGCGGGATCGTCGCCTGGGATGACGAGCGCGGGGATTTTCATCGCCAGCATCTCTTCGGGCTCCGCGCCGGGCGGCGTCTCCCGATCGAAGAGGCCGCGCATGCTGGCCGCGACGATGCCGAGGTATCGGTCCGGGTCCTGCGCCTGAAACGCCTCGGCAAAGCTTGGATCGCGCACGATCACCGAGGCCCAGGGACCGGCTTCCGGATCCTGCCAGAACGATTTGCCCTCGTGAGCCCGCTTGACCACTCCCGACAGCCGTTCTCTTTGGCGAAGCGGAAATGGCGAGCGAAGCGGTCACTGGCATTCATCTTCCAGCGATAGCCGCCGACGGGCCAGTGCAGGATGAGGGCGTGCGTGGCCTCCGGGTACCGCGCCGCGAATGCCGTGGCCACGGAGCATCCCATGCAGCCGCCAAGCACGAAGGCCTTATCGATGCCCAAATGCTCGAGGAGCTTCCGGCCCTGCTCGGCGAAGAGCGCCCACGAGAGGCGCTCGATCCGGCCGCCCGAGCTTCCGGACTCGCGCCGGTCGTAGGCGATGACCTGGAAGGAAGCGGCCAGCGCATCGAGAGGGTGCATGCTCTTCCACACGCCGGCCGTCTTCCATTTTTCCATCGTGGCGTCGAAGCCGCCGGGCGCCAGCATGAGGAGCGCGGGCCCGGAGCCGCGCGTCATGTAGTTGACTTCTAGGCCGTCGATCGTCGCAGTCGGCATCGTCCGTTCCTCCTAGTCTGCGTTGCTCACTAGCGCCCCCTCACCGTTCGCCCCCTCACCGTTCGCCCCCTCACCCTACCCTCTCCCCCTCCGGGGGCGAGGGACTCGAGATTCCCTCTCCCTCACTGAGGGAGAGGGTAGGGTGAGGGTGGCTCAAGTCTCGCGGAGCAGGCGGCCGAAGCCGGGAATGGCCTCGCGGACGCCGGCCATGCGCAGCGCGTGCCACAGGATGGCCTGATTGCTGCTGATCACCGGCTTGCCGAGATCGCGCTCGAGGGTTTCGATCACGGCGACGGTGGGGAGCCCGGTGCCGCTCAGCATCACCGCGTCGGCCCCGCTCGTGTTTGCCTGGCGCGCGAGGAGATAGGCGCGCTCCTCGCTCTCCGCGTAAATGTCTTTGACGTCTGGCAGCCGATGATAGCCGACGATGTCGAAGCCGGCCGCCTCCCAATAGGCTCTGCCCTGGCGGCTGATCGATTCCGGATACGGCGTGCCGAGGGCGAGCCGCTTCACGCCCAGGTGCTGGAGGGCCGCCAGCACCGCGTGCGCGGCGAGGAGCGCGGGGGCGCCGGATAAGGACGCGATACGATCGGCGAGCGCCTGGTCCTTGCCGAACCCCAGCGCATAGCTCGAGGCGGTGTGGGCGAGGACGACGACGGCCGGCTGCACCTGGCCGAGGGCTGTCGCCGGGCCGGCCATTCCTTCGCGATAGGCGCGATTGCGCTCTTCCATACCCTCGGGATCGCCGGCCTTGCCCACCGAGGGCGGCGTTTCGAGGCGGGCGAAGTGCAGGCTGACGCCGGCCGGCGCCATGTCCCAGAGCTCGGGCTCTACCGTCGGATTGCCCGGCGGAACGAGCACACCGATACGCGCGCGCCAGCCGAACATGGAGTCCCCTTATTTGACCTTCAGGTCCTCGAAGGGGCCGGTATAGGGGAATCCCTGGATGAGCCCCGCCGTCGAGTCCTCCACCCGCGACCCCACCCCCCAGGGGAAGGCCTGCTGGTAGAGCGGCGCGACGAGCACCCGATCGGCGACGATCTTCTGGATCTGGTGCAGCAGCGCTTCGCGCTTCTTGCGATCCAGCTCATTCGCCTGCCGCTGGAAGAGATCCTCGATCTCGGGGAGGACACCGGACGCGTAGGTCCCGGCCTTGGTGAAGAAGGGCTCGAGGCGGGCGGCGGCGTTGCCCGCGGCCCCCGTGGCGCCGATGAGGAGTCCCGTGAGCTTCTTCTCTCGCCACGTGGAGAGGAATGCGGCGCGCTCCATGGTGCGCACCCTGCTGCGGATCCCGATGGCCTGCAGATTGCCGGCGATGGCCTCGGCCACGGAAGAATAGGGAGGAAGCGGCGTGAGGTCGCCTGCATCGAAGCCGTTCGGATAGCCCGCGTCGACGATGAGCTGCTTCGCGCGCTTGGGATCGAAGGCGGGCGGCTCGATCGGGAGGGCGAACTCGAATGTCGACGGCACGAACGAGCCCGTCAGCTTCCCGTAACCGAGCATCTCCGCCTGGTTGATCGCCTGGCGATCGATGGCGAGGCTCGCCGCCAGGCGCACGCGCTGGTCGTGCCAGGGCGACTTCGCGTCCCACTGGTCGAGGAAGTCGAGCCAATAGACGCCGTAGACGAGCGGGGCGGCGATCTTGATGCCGGGCGTGCGGCGCAGCTCCTCCGAGATCACGCCACCGAAGAGATAGGCGATGTCCACCTGGCCGGTCTTGACGGCGGCGGCCCGCGTGCTCTCGTCGGGGATGCTGCGCATGATGATGCGCTTCACGCTCGGCACCTTCCGCCAGTAGTCGGGGTAGGCTTCGAGCACCAGCTCGATGCCGGGCGTGAAGGACACGACCTTGTACGGCCCCGCGCCCACCGGGGCCTTCTTGTACGCGTCTTCGCCGACCTTCTCGATGTGCTTCTTCGGCACGATCCAGGCGGCGCCGGTGGCGGAGGTGCCGTAGAAGGACATGAAATCCGGCCAGGGCTCCTTGAGGACGAAGCGGACGCGGTTCGGCGCCACGACCTGGACGTCCTTCACCTTGTCCTTCAGGAGCTTGGCGCCGCTGCCCTTGTACCGGTCGAAGGTAAACTTCACGTCCTCGGCGGTGACGGGATCGCCGTTGTGGAAGCGGACACCTTTGCGGAGGACGAATTCATAGGCGAGCCCGTCCTTGGACACGGACCACGACTCGGCGAGGCTCGGCGTAGTGATCCCGGCCGGCATGGGCTTGACCAGGGCGTCGTGGATGGCGTAGAGGACCATGAACGGGGTGATCAGGGCCTCGGTATCGCCGGGGTCGAGCCAGCGCGAGACCAGGGTCACGTGGACGCCGATGGTGAGGGTTCCATCCGGAGCCGCGGTGGCCGGTGACGCGCCGGCGAGGATGGCGGCGATGACGACGATAACGAGCGAATAGCGAACGCGCATCTCGATACCTCCGATGGGGGCGGTGTCGGAAACGTTCTTCTCGTCTCAGTGCCGGAGAGGCTACCATATCGGCCGCTGCCGCACTTGGGCCTTCGGAAGGGGCGCAGTTCCTGATCGACGATCGTTGGAGGAACCGAACATGAAGAGCACACGGAGTCTCGCCCTGGGAGGTCTGCTTCTCCTCTGTGCGGGCTTCTTCGACAGCACGGCCGCGCAAGGCAAGCCGGAAGGCGAGATGCGCTGGGCGATGTACGTGACGGTGGCCCCCGTCTGGTTCGATCCGGGCGAGTCCGTCATCGGCGTGCTCACGCCGTTCTGGATCCTGTATGCGATGCACGACGCCCTCGTGAAGCCCATGCCCGGCAACCACCAGACGCCGAGCCTGGCCGAATCGTGGACGGTGAGCGCGGATCAGAAGACCTACGAGTTCAAGCTGCGGGAGGGCCTGAAGTTCCACAACGGCGACCCCTTCACGGCGGAGGACGTGAAGTTCAGCTTCCTGCGCACCAAGGGTGCGGGCGCCAAGATCCTCCAGGAAAAGGTCCGGGACGTCGTCGCTGTCGATCCGCACCGGATGCGTTTCGTCCTGCACGAGCCCTATCCCGACTTCATGACCTACTACGGCACGCTGGCCACGGGTGCCGGATGGATCGTGCCCAAGAAATACTTCGAGTCGGTTGGATCGGACGGCTTCAAGAAGGCACCGGTGGGGCTCGGCCCGTACAAGTTCGTGAGCAACACCCCCGGGGTCGAGCTCGTCATGGAAGCGTACGAGGGGTACTGGCGGAAGGTCCCGTCCGTGAAGCGCTTGGTCTTCAAGAGCGTGCCCGAGGCGACCACCCGCATGGCCATGCTGAAGCGGGGCGAGGTCGATCTCGCGTACCTGCTCGACGCCCCGCAGGCTCAGGACCTGAAGCGCGATCCCAATTTCAAGCTCGCCTTCTCGGGTGGGATCGGGACCTTCTACCTCGACTACCTCGACCAGTGGGATGCCAAGTCACCGTGGCATGACCGGCGCGTGCGGCTGGCCGCAAACTACGCCATCGACCGCCGGTCGCTGAACGAGGCGGAGAATCTCGGGGCCTCCCGCCTCAACGGGAGCATCGTGCCGAAGACCTTCGAGTTCGCGCTGCCCATCGAGCCCTATCCCTACGATCCCGCGAAGGCCAAGCAGCTGCTCGCAGAGGCGGGCTACCCCAACGGGTTCGACGCCGGGGACCTCTATCCCTGGCCTCCGTACTTCTCGGTGGGGGAGACGATAGGCGGATACTTCGCGGCGGTGGGCATCAAGACCAGGATCCGGACCATGGAGCGCGCGGCCTTCTATTCGGCGCTGGCCTCGAAGAAGCTGCGTGGGCTCTGCGTCTGCATCAACGCGGTGTACGGCAACGCCGCGTCGAGGATGTCGGAGACCGTGCCGAGCGACGGCAGCTTCGCCTATGGCGGCTATCCGGACATCGACGCGCTCTACAAGCAGCAGGCCCGGGAGACGGACCGGAAGAAGCGCGAGGCGATGCTCCACCAGATCCAGCGGTTGCTCCACGAGCGGGTGCGGTTCGGGCCCATCTACGACTACATCTGGCCGAGCGGGGTCAGCGCCAAGGTGGCGGAGCCGGCTTTGATGCTGATCGATCCGTACCCCTGGTCGGCGCCCGTCGAAGACGTGCGCCTGAAAAAGTGAGGAGCTCCGAATGAGCCGACCCATGCGCCGCGTGGTCACGGGACACGATGGTCACGGCAAGTCCATCATCATCATGGACCGCCCGTCGCCCCACGTCCTCGAACTCGAGGGAATGCCCGGCCTCGCCCTCATCAACCTGTGGGTCACCGACGGGGCGCCCGCGGCCAATACCGGCTCGGCCGACGCGGCGGCCCGGCCCGTCGTCCTCGAGCCGCCGGGCCGGGGCACCATCTTCAGGGTGGTGGACTTCCCGCCGGAACGGGAGGTCATGGGCAAGCTCGATCGCGGCAAGGCCTTCGCGGCCATGGGGGCGGACCACGCCATGGACCGGAGCGAGGCGCGTCATCCCGGAATGCACAAGACCAATACCGTCGACTACGCGCTTGTCCTGGACGGCGAGATCTGGGCGCTCATGGACGAAGGCGAGACGCTGCTCAAGGCCGGAGACTGCCTGGTCCAGCGCGGAACCAACCACGCCTGGAGCAATCGCAGCGACAAGCCCTGCCGCGTGGCCTTCATCCTCGTCAATGCAGAGCCGGGCGGCTGAAAAAACCGGCGAGGGCGTGGTTGACGCTTGACAGCCGCGTCTTCTCGCCCTAACGTGCGGGCGTGTTTCTCCTTGGCAAGCCGTCACCTGCGCTCCATGACGGCTGTCGTCTCTCCGCTCTCGCCCGCAGACCCTTCCGCACCGGAGACGGCTCAAGGACCGCAAGCTGCTGGATGCCGGCGCCGAGCGAATAGCTCAGGGCCTCCCTCTCCAAAACCCTAACACCAGCGCAGCCAGGAGGGCGGATCGTGGCAATGGGAGATCTTGGGGATACCCGGGAGCAGGTGGTGCGGTGGCTCGAAGAAGGGCAGCGCCAGCTACCGGCGCTCGTAGGGCTGGTACACGAGAACGAGCGGCTCAGAGAGCGGCTGGATATGTCCGAGAGCGAGTGCGAGAAGCTTCGCGGCCTCGTCTACGAGGTCGAGCAGCTGCGCAATCGCTCGGAGACGGCGGAGCGGCTGGGCGACCGGCTCCGCGAGCAGCTGAGCGGCGCCGAGGCCGAGCTCGAGCGTCAGAACCGCGACCGGACGGAGCTGGCGGAGCGTCTCACGGATTTCATGAACGACGTGCTGATCCGGCTGCGTCCCCGGACGAGCGTAGCGGAAGCCGCCTAGCTCCTGCCCTCTCCCTCAGTGAGGGAGAGGGGATCTCGATTCCCTCGCCCCCGGAGGGGGAGAGGGCAGGGTGAGGGGCGGCGAAGAACGGAGCTAGCTTTTCCCCGCGGGAACGCTGATGCCGAGCGACTCGAGCTTGGGCGCGATGCGATCGGTGAGGAGCCCGACGCGCGCGAGGTTCTGCAGCAGGGTCGTGTGCAGGTCGCGCTTGAAGGTGGTGCGGAAGACCGAATTGTCGTTCCCCGCGGCCCGACCCCGGCGCAGCGTCTGGATGGACTGGATCTCCGCTCCGCTGAATCCCATGTCGCGGTACACCTCGGTGGGGAAGAGGCCCGTGAGCGTGCGTACGAGCGCCCAGTGAGTGAAGTCCTCCAGCTCGATGCGCTCCTTCTCGGACAGCTTGCTGATCACGCCGGGCAGGCTCAGCATGCCGAACCCCATGTGGCGTGACTCGTCCTGCAGGATGTACCGGCAGATCTCCTTGAAGAGCGGGTCCTTGGCTGTCTCCCCGAGCATCTTGAAGAGCGCCACCGCGAACGTCTCCGCCACGAGCTGGAGGCCGATGGTCTTGACCGTCCACCGCGAGTCGCCGAGCAGGGTGTCGAAGAGCTCGCGGACGTTGCCGGCCAGCGGGTAGTAGAGCCCGCCGAGCTTTTCCGCCATGTACCGGTTGAGCACCTCGGTGTGCCGAGCCTCGTCCACCACCTGGGTCGCCTGGAAGAACTTGGCGTCGGTGCCCTGCACCGTCTCCACGAGCTGGCTGCACACGAGCATGGCCCCGTGCTCGCCGTGGAGGAGCAGGCTCAGCCGCCACGCCGTGAACCGGCGGTTCAGCTCCGCCTGATCTTTGGCGCTCAGGCGGTGCCAGTACGGCGTGCCGTAGATGTCGATGAGCTCATCCGCGATGACACCCTTTTCGAGATCGACGGGTGTCTTCCAGTCGATGTCGCGCGAGACGTTCCACTGGTCGCGCTTGGCGTTCTCGTAGAGGCGCCGGAGCTCCGGATGCTCGACGGGATACTCGTGCTGGAAGAGGGTGTCGAACCGGGCGGGGATGGCGTGCGCGGTCTCGGTCGTTGGCGACATGGCTAACCTCTATAGTATATTTTCTGAACTGACGGGTTCAGGATAGATACCGAGGCGGCGATTGTCAAGGGGGCGGAGATGAAAGCAACGCGGGCGGCGGCCCTGTCCGAGATCCTCAAGGTGGCGGCCAACTGTTTCGGTGAAATGGGATATCGCGCCACCACCCTCGACACCATCGCGGCCAAGGCCGGCCTGTCCAAGGTCACGCTCTATCGCTACGTCAAGAGCAAGGACGAGCTCCTCAGCCTGGTCTTCGAGCGGACCATCGACTCGTTTCGCGCCGGGCTCGCCGAGATCATCGGGCAGCGCCTGCCCGCCGACGAGAAGCTCCGGCGCATCGTGCGCTATCAGGTGGCGCTGCTCGCCAGTCATCTCCCGTTCCTGAAGGTCTTCTTCGCCGAGGAGGCGGGCCTGCCCCCGCCCATGGCGGCGCGGGCGGCCCGGGCGCGCCGCGAGTACGACGGCGCCATCGAGCGCGCCTATCGCGACGGCGTCGACGAAGGCCTCTTCCGCGACCTGCCCCCCACCCTGGTGGTGTTCGGGATCCTCGGCATGTGCAACTGGCTCCACGAGTGGTACAAGCCCGAGGGGCGGAGCAGCCCCATGGAGATCGCCGACGTCTTCATCGACATCCTGGAGCGCGGCTACCTGAAGCCCGACGGGAAATCCCGAGGCAATCAGGTCACCTCGGCCCTGGAGCGAATCGAAGCCCACCTGGCGCGCTTGGAAGCCCCGAAGCGGCGTCGCGCGAGCGCGCGACGATAGACTCACCCTCACCCTGCCCTCTCCCTCACTGAGGGAGAGGGTGCTTCGGATCCCTCGCCCCCGGAGGGGGAGAGGGCAGGGTGAGGGGGCGACAGCAGCTACCCCGTCCTACTCCGTCTCTCCCCGGAACGACCGCGAGATCCAGTAAAACGCCGCCGCCGCGACGGCGAGCATGCCGAGCCCGGTTCCCGTATACCCGAACACGATCTTGCCGATGCCGAAGAGCGTCGCGTACACGGCCACGATACCGGCGACCCAGTTGGTCCACGCGAGCGCGCCGCCCGGTATCGGCTCCCGCCCGAAGCCGAGCCGCTCGGACACGATGGCCCAGCCCGGACCGCCGGGTCGCACGCGCCGGTAGAAGGCGTCGAGCACGGCGTCGGGCTCGGGCTTGGTGGCCATGGTCACCACCACCCACACCACGGTGCTGCAGGCGACGGTGACGAGCATGACCAGCGCCGTCGCGTTCGGGTCATTGGCGGCGAAGCGCGGCTTGAGATAGACGAGCCCCAGCACGCTGATCACGAGGCTCGCCACCATGGCCGAGATCTCGCTCCACGCATTGATGCGCCACCAGTACCAGCGGAGGATGAGCACCAGGCCCGTCCCGGCCCCGAGGGCGAGGAGGAGCTCCCATGCCTTCTCCACGCTGGAGAGCTGGGAGGTGACCGCCACCGAGGCGAGGAAGATGAGGATGGTGGCCGCGCGCGAGACGGCGACGTAGTGCTTCTGGCTCGCGTGCTTGTTCAGGAAGCGCTTGTAGAAGTCGTTGACGAGATAGGACGCGCCCCAGTTGAGATGCGTGCCCACCGTGCTCATGTAGGCGGCGGCGAAGCCCGCGAGCATGAAGCCGCGCCACGGCGTGGGAAGCAGATCCACGAAGGCGCGCACGTAGCCGGCTTCCTTGTCCTCGAGGCCGGGATAGAGAATGACGGTGGCGAGGCCGGTCACGATCCACGGCCACGGCCGCAGCGCGTAGTGGGCGATCTGGAAGAAGAGGGTGGCGAGCACGCCGTCCCGCTCCGACCGCGCGCTGAAGATGCGCTGGGCGACGTAGCCGCCGCCTCCGGGCTCGGCGCCGGGATACCACGCGGCCCACCACTGCACGGAGAGGTAGACGCTGAGGGTGAGGAGGGGCATCCATGCATACGCCATGATTCCCTGCGGCGTCACGCTGACCGGGAGCACGGAGAGGGCCGCCGTCTCGCTTCCGAAGTGCACGACCAGCTTCGCCTTCATCACGTCGATGCCGCCCACCGCCCGCACCGCGTACACCGCGAGCACGATCACCGCGCCCATCTTGACCACGAACTGGACGAGATCGGTCCACAGCACCGCCCACATGCCCGCGGCCACCGCGTAGAGCACGGTGATGGCGAAGCAGATGCCCACCGCCACCACCTCGCCGCTCACGGTCATCCCCATGACAGAGACGTCCTTGAGGTCGAGGGCGATGGTGAGGATCTTGATCATGGCGCGCGTCACCCAGCCGAGGATGATCAGGTTGATGGGGAGGGCGAGGTAGAGCGCGCGGAAACCACGCAGGAGCGCGGCCGGGTTACCGCCATAGCGCACCTCGGCGAGCTCGGCGTCCGTCATCACCTCCGCCCGGCGCCACAGGCGGGCGAAGAAGAAGACGGTGAGCATGCCGCTCATCACGAAATTCCACCAGAGCCAGTTGCCCGCCACGCCCTTGGTGGCCACGAGCCCCGTGACCACGAGCGGAGTATCCGCGGCGAAGGTGGTGGCGACCATGGCCGTGCCCGCGAGCCACCACGGTGCCTGACGCCCGGAGAGGAAGTACTGGTCGAGGCTCTCGCCGCCGCGCTTGGTGAAGTAGAGTCCGATGGCGGCGGAGAGGAGGAAGTACGCGGCGACGATGGCCCAGTCGACGGAGGAGATCGTCATCCCGCGGGTACCATAGCACGTGCCGGCCGAGATCCAAGAAAAGGCCGAGCGCAGGGTCGAGGATTTGGGCCCTCGGGCCATCGTCGCCGGCCGTCTGCTCTCGTCGTGTACGCCAGGTGCAGGGCCTTTGACGCTATGTCTGATCTGACATATGGTGCGATTGGTGTCTCCGGATGCCGTCGTGATCCTAGAGGTATTCATCACGAAGGCCCGGACTACCCCTGAGGGACTACGACGATGCGTGAGAACAAGAGAAGGCGCCTCAAAGCCCGTGGATGGAAGGTCGGGAGCGCCAAGGATTTCCTCGGACTCAATGACCAGGAAGCCGCGTTCATCGAGGTGAAGCTGCGGCTGGCCTCGAGTCTGCGTGATCTCCGCCGGCGTCGTCGCTTGACGCAGATTGACCTCGCGAGGGTTTTGCGATCAAGTCAGTCGCGCATAGCCAAGATGGAGACCGGAGATCCGTCAGTCTCGCTCGACCTCCTGGTCCGGTCTCTACTGGCCTTGGGCACGTCCGCCCGCCAGCTCTCCCGGATGATCTCGACCCGCTCGCCAGCTTCCGCAGCCTGACCATCGGAGCCACCGGACGAGTCCGCGCAGACGATCGGAACCTGTTCCCATCCCTCATCAGGCAGTAAGATAGGGCCCGGCGGACAGGGGGAGGGAACTGCACAATGAAGTGGATCGTGGCCGATCCGGATCACCTGGGGGGCAAGCCGCGCATTGACGGTACCCGCATATCGATCGCCTTCCTTCTCGAGTCGCTCGCCGCCGGCATGACGATTCCGGAGATAGTGCAAGCGTATCCAACGCTGACCGAAGAGGCGGTGCGGGGAGCCCTGGAAGAGCTGGCCCGGTCGAAAGAACTTACCCCCTCGTGAGGGTTCTTCTCGACGAGAACCTCCCCGAGGGTCTCGTCGAACCGCTCAGACTCCTTGGACACACCGTCGACTCCGTCGCATCGCTTCGGCTGAGAAGTCGCGTCCTTGACCTGCCTCACGGGCTTGCCGTAGCATACGGGCTTTGTGCATCTGCGGATTCATATTCCAGAAGGTGAACGGCCAGCTGAGGAGACAGGAGGGAGCACGATGGCGCGACTGACAGGACGGACCGTGCTCATCACGGGCGCGGCGAGCGGGATTGGCGCAGCGACCGCGCGACGGCTCGCAGGCGATGGCGCCAAGCTCGTGCTCGCCGACCTCGACGACCCCGGCGTGGAAAAGCTCGCCGCGGAGCTGGGGCAGGTGGCCGTCAAGGCCGACGTGACCCGTGACGCGGATATCGAGCGCATACTGGAGGAGCCGTACCGGCGGTGGGGCAGGCTCGACGTGCTCTTCAACAATGCGGGGGTCATTCGCGTCCAGCCCATGCTCGAGGTGACGGGCGAGGAGTGGGACCGAGTGATGAACGTCAACCTGCGCGCGGTGTTCTTCGTGCTCCAGGCCACGGCGAAGCGGATGCTCGGCCAGGAGCCCATGCCGGGGTCCGATCTGCGCGGCAAGCTCATCCAGACCGCGTCGATCGCTTCCTATCGCGGCGGCAATCACCTGATGACGCCGTATTCGGCCTCCAAGGCGGGCGTGGTGAGCCTCACGCGCTCCGCGGCCCAGGTGCTGGCGCCGCAGCGGATCACGTCGAACTGCGTATGCCCTGGGGCAGTCGAGACGCCGATGTGGGAGCAGATCGACCGCGAGTGGGGTGCTCTCGATGGCCTGGGGCAGGGCGAGGCGTGGAAGCGCCGCATTCGTGGCATTCCGCTCGGGCGACCCGAGCGCGCGGAGGACGTCGCGAATGTGGTAGCGTTCCTCGCGGGCCCCGACTCCGATTACATGACGGGGCAGGCTTTGAATGTCGACGGTGGCATCGTGATGGGCAACTGACCTCAAGGAGGACGTTCCGATGGCCGATCCGCACGAGTTGACCATAGAAGAATTGCACGAGCGCATCCGCGTGGCGGGCATCACGATTGCCGAGAACCGCCTCGCCATGGTGCGCAAGCTCCTGGCCGACGCGCTCGCTCCGGTGCGCGCGCTCGATTCGCGCACGATCCGCACGGTGGAGCCCGCCGTCAAATTCGTGCCGGAAGCCGAGGGTGGCCGCCGTGAGTGACGAGATCGCCTATGCGACCATCCGTGAGCTCGGCACCCGCTATCGCAAGCGTGAGATCTCGCCCGTCGAGGTCACCCGCGCCCTGCTCGAGCGCATCGAGAAGCTCGACCCCATCCTGCATGCCTTCGTCACCCTGACCGCCGATCGCGCCTTGGAAGACGCGCGCGCGGCCGAGGTGGCGCTGCGACGCGGCGACGAGAACCCGCTCCTCGGCATTCCCATCGCGCACAAGGACATCTACCTGACCCGTGGCATCCGGACCACGGGCGGCTCCGCGCTCTTCGCGGAGTGGATTCCCGATGAGGATTCGACGGTGGTCCGGCGCTGGCAGGAGGCGGGAACGGTGCTGCTCGGCAAGCTCATCACCCACGAGTTCGCCTTCGGCATCCAGTTCCCCGGCCACAAGTTTCCCGCCGCGCGCAATCCCTGGAACCTCGAGCATATTCCCGGCGGCTCGAGCAGCGGCTCGGGAGCCGCGCTGGCCGCGGGGCTCGTGACGGGCGCCACCGGCTCGGACACCGGGGGCTCCATTCGCGGGCCGGCGGCTTTCTGTGGCCTCGCCGGGATCAAGCCGACGTACGGGCGGGCGAGCCGCGCGGGCGTCATGACGTTGTCGTGGACGCTCGACCATACGGGGCCGCTGGCGCGCACTGTCGAGGATTGCGCCTACCTGCTCCAGGCCATGGCCGGGCACGATCCGGCCGATCCCGCCTCGAGCAGGGTGCCCGTCGGCGACTACCTGGCCCCACTTCGCCGCGGCGTGGGCGGGCTCCGTATCGGGGTGCCGCGCAACTATTTCTTCGAGGGGGTGGACACGGAGATTCAGCGCGCGTTCGAGGAGGCCCTCGAGACCTTGCGCAAGCTGGGAGCCGAAGTGCGCGACGTGCGCATCCCGAGCATGCAGAGAGCGCATTCCTTCCTGCTCATTCTGGTCGCCGAGGCGTTCGCCTATCATGAGCGTGATCTCCGCGAGCGGCCCGAGCTCTATGGTGAGGTGGTGCGGGAGCGGCTCCTCTCGGGCGCCCTGGTGACGGCGTCCGAATACACGCAGGCACAGCGGATCCGCGCGGAAATCTGCGCGGAGACGGCGGAGGTCATGCGCGAGGTGGACGTGCTCGCGACCCCGACCACGCCCAAGCCGGCCACGCCCTTCACCACCGCCCACGATCCGGAGCTCGGATTCCCGAGGAGCAACATGGCGCCGTTCAATCTGACGGGACTGCCCACCCTCGCCCTGCCCTGCGGCTTCTCCGCTTCCGGGCTGCCCCTGTCCCTTCAGCTCTCGGGGCGGCCGTTCGAGGAAGGAACGGTGCTGCGTGTCGGCCACGCCTACGAGAAGGCGACGGCATGGCACACGCGCCGGCCGCCCGTGTGAGGCGTCGCGACTTAGTGGTCAGCGAGACTCGCCTGGATTCTGCGGGTTGGCTCGCCCCACGGTCAGATCGCCCCGAGCACGTGGAGACCGAGCAATAGAAAGGCTGCGCCACCTATGGCGCTGCGCACGGCGTGAAGATGACCCCATCGGGCGAGCAAGGTCGCGGCCTCCGCCGTCAACGGATCGAGACGGGAGTCGAGGAGACGCTTGTTAGTAGGCAGGATGACGATGAGTGTGAACAGGATGGCCGCGCCGAGGAGAAGACCGGCCACGAGCACAGGGGCGCCTCGCCCTTGCGTAAAGGCCGCCACCGCCGCCACGCATCCGATGCTCGCGAGGCTGGCCTGCATCAATGCTCCCCGGCGATAGCTTGGTCGGAACTCGGCGATGGCCAGCACGGGCCCGCAGCCAACACGCGCGGGATGCTCCACCAGCGTCACGTAGATTGCCGCGCCGGCGAAGAGGCCGGTGCAGAGCAGGGCGATGAGCTCGAAGCCCACGGCCCTATGTCCGCCCGATCAGCTCGTTCGAGGGCAGACTGGGATCCAGAACCTTCCGGGCGGTCTGCGCGCCCGCCACGGGCAAGGCGGATGGGTGGAGAAGACCGAGCTGAACGAGCACGGACGCCTGATCCCAGTAGATGTGCTCGTGGGCGAGCTTCCCGTCGCGGAACTGAATGATGACGACAAAGGGGATTTCCACCCGCTTGCCGGTTGGCGCCACGCCCGGGAGCATCCACTCCATCTCCACGGTGTGAGTGAAGCGGAAGACGAGCTCGTCGGCGATCTGGTCGGTGCCGATGGTGCGCGAGACGGGGACGATCTCCGCGTCGGGTGGCATCTGGGGAATGAAGTGCCGCGAATAGAAGGCGCGAAGCGCTTCGCGGCCTACGCCCCCCGTCATCACCGGCACATGGTTGACATAGGCATCCGACACCATGGTGTCGAGGGTCGCCTCTGTGTCGCGAGTCACGAACTCGTCGCGGAGATGCTCTTCCCAGAGGTCGTTGAGCCGCTGCTGCTCGGGCGTGAGCGTGGATGTCATGGCTGGTGTCCTTCCACGACTAGTCCGAGGTCAGCGCCTGTCGGCGTCCGCGATGGTATTCGGAGAGGGTCGCGTTGGCCGCGGCGATGGTCAGGGCCGCCTCGACAATTTGCGGGAGATCCTTTCCTGGCACCGTGACGTACAGCTCGTCCTCCCCCACATCGGTGTAGACGCGGTTGCCGATGCAACCCGTGCTGGCCACGAGGCCATAGGCGAGGGCGGCCGGCAGCGCCATGCATGTGGGCCGGCCGAGCAGGGGAGCCTGCGCCCCCACACCGGCGCGGAGGGCGGCCTCCTGCAGAAGCATCACGCGCCCGGGACGGCCCGTGAAGAGCACGACGTCCGGATCCACCGGCGCGTCCCCGAGAGGCGCGTAAACCACGACCCCCGGCGGCTGGGGCAGGCGAGGGATGCCCGCAACCTCTTCCATTTTGATGTAGCCGATCTTCACCATCAGAGAAAGCGTCTGGTCGAGCTCCGGGGCGCGCTCCGGCGGAAGCGCGATGTTGTGAGTGTAGCTGCCGATCGGGCAATTGTAGTGATCGCTGGGGACGGTGTAGAACGTGCGTCCACGCGCGGCGATCCGCCAGAAACTGCAGCCCGAGGGCTCCGTGCCCGTTAACTTCGGCACGCCCGGAGGTGGAGTGTCCCGAAACGCCACCGCCACCGGCCGACGCTGAAGGCCGAGCACCTCGGAAAGCAGGCACTCCATGAGTGGATAGTCTGCCATGTCATCTCTCATTTCAGGCTGCGGGGGCGATGTTCTGGTTCAGACGAAAGAGGTTCTTCTCGTCGATGGTGGCTTTCAACGCCGCGAGGCGCGCGTAGTTGGCGCCATAGGCATCGCGCACGGCATTCTGGTTTTCGTCCTCGCCGAGCGCGTTCATATAGACCGCACCGCTTGACCATGGCTGGACCGCGTCCCAGAGGTCGCGGGCCCAGGCGATATGAACGGAATCCTCGGCGGCCTCGCGCCACTGCCCGAGGACGATGAGGTTATAGCTCGCCGCGCGGTGGGGGAACGCGGTGGCGCCGGGAGCGACGCGGCTCGCCGCGCCCCCGTAGTATTCGAGCGCCACCGCGGAGAGGGGCGACCGCCCTCGGTCGGTATGGGTGACCACGGCATCTATGGCGGCGTCCGGCAGCTCGCGCAGAAAGCTCGACTTCCAGTAGTTCCGGTGGCCCCAGGGGAAGGACGGCCCGAACAGGCCCTGCATGCCGGTGTAGGGCATCGGCTGCATCTGATCGACGAGGGGGGAGCCGAACTTCCGCAACGGGCTGAGCACACGCTCTCCCTCCCGGAGATCCCCGCAGTAGCAGGAGGCCACGCCGACCACGGGGAGGCCGTCGGGCGAGGTGAGCAAGGCGACGTACGAGGTGAGCTCCTCCGGCGCCGAGGCCACGAAGTCGCGGTGGAAGCGGACGACGTCGCGGGCGGCGGCTCGGGGATGGATGACGAGGCCCCCGAGGATGGCGGGCACGGGGTGAAGCCGATACTGGAAGGCCGTCACCACCCCGAAATTGCCGCCCCCGCCGCGCAGCCCCCAGAACAGCTCGGCGTTTTCGTGGGAAGTGGCGCGCCGGAGCTGACCGTCCGCCGTCACGACGTCGGCGGCCAGGAGGTTGTCGCAGACGAGCCCGTGCTTGCGCACCAGCCATCCCACGCCCCCGCCGAGGGTGAGGCCGGCGATGCCCGTCTCGCCCACCACCCCGCCCGTGGTGGCGAGGCCGAAAGCCTGCGTCTCGTGATCGAAGTCCTGCCACAGGACTCCGGGTTGAGCCCAGGCCGTTTGGGTCGCGGGATCGACGTGGATGCCCTTCATCAGCGACAGGTCGATCATGAGCCCGTCGTCGCACACGGCGGTTCCCGCGACATTGTGGCCACCGCCACGCACCGAGACCAACAGGCCCTGGGTCGCGACGAAGCGCACCGCCTCCAGCACGTCGGCGGTGCCCGCGCAGCGGGCGATGAGGCACGGCCGCTTGTCGATCATCGCGTTCCAGATACGCCGCGCGGCATCGTATCCATCGTCGCCGGCGGCGAGGAGGGGACCGCGCATTCGCGCACGAAGATCGTCGACCGCGGTGGTGTCGAGCGCGCGCTTCGTACCCTCCAGGGTCATCATGTCGATACGCATGAAGATCTCCTCCGAGCCCCTGCCACCATGTACACCCTCGGCCAGGTTCTCATGGGGCTGCTCGTCAAGCCATTCTGGCCAGCTGCGCCTCGAGGCGGTCGAAGTTCTGTTCGTTCGCGTCCACGGCAAACCCCTTGACCTTGTCGCATTCGGCGGCCGTCTCGAAGAGCATGCGAAAGGTGAGCCTGGTCTTGCCGGCAAGCTCCGTGAAGGTCGCCGTGACCTGAAACGCGGGACCTGAGACGTGCTCGAAGACAATCCGCTCGGGCTTTACGATCTCCACGAAGACGCTCTTGTTCTGATAGTCGGCGCCGTTGGGACCGTGCATGACGAACCGCCAGACCCCGCCCGGCCGCACGTCGAACTCCTGAAACGTGCTCGAAAAGCCCTTCGGTCCCCACCAGCGCGCGAGATGATCCGGGTCGGTCCACGCCTCGAACACGTGCTCGCGCGGCCAGTCGAAGACACGCGTAGTGACGATCTCCCGATCTGTGGGCGTCTCAGGCGCCCGGTCTGACGTCGTGGACATGCTTCTTCTCCTTGGATGGTCTGCGACTAGCCTAACGTTGAGCGGGGCGGACGGCAACCGATGCAGCGGATGGGGGCTCGCGGAGGAGCCTTTCGTAGACGAGGAGATCGGCCGGCGAGAAGCAGCAGAAGACGATCTCCTGCAGGGAGGCGAGCTCCCGCAAAGACGAGCGGACCGTGGTGACGGCGACATTGGCGGCGAGCTCGATCGGATAGCCGTAGACGCCCGTGCTGATGCTCGGAAAGGCCAGGGTGGAAATGCCGTGGGTGACCGCGAGCTCGAGGGAGCGCCGATAGCACGACGCGAGGAGCTCTGGCTCACCCCTCGTGCCCCCGTTCCATACCGGACCCACGGTGTGGATGATGTGCGGGGCAGGCAGGCGGTATCCCTTGGTGAGCCTGGCGTCGCCCGTCTCACAGCCGCCGAGGAGGCGACATTCGCGCAACAGCTCCGGCCCCGCCGCGCGATGGATCGCCCCGTCCACGCCGCCCCCACCGAGCAGCGAGGAGTTGGCGGCATTGACGATGGCCCCGACGGAAAGGGTGGTGATGTCGGCGTGGAGCGCACGCAGGGTGGCGGGCACGCGAACCGTACCCGCTACGGCGACTCGACCGCGTGGGAGGCGAGGAGCGCCGCGATGCGCGCTTCGCCATAGCCGAGCAGCTTGGCGAGGACCTCTCGCGTGTGTTCGCCGACGCGATACGCGGCCGGGCGCTGCGGGTGCACGGGCTGGCCATCGAGGTGATACGGGCTCGCCGTCACGCGCACGCGGCCGCCCCCGGGGTGGGGCAGGGACGGGAAGAACTGGCGCTCGGCCAAGTGGGCGGAGGCGATCACCTCGGCTGGATAGAGCACGGGTGCGCAGGGCACGCGCGCCTTCTCGAGCACCTCGATGGCCGCGTCGACGGACGGGAATCCGTCGAGCCACTGGCCCAAGATCTCGCGCAGCTCGCGCCAGTTCTGGCGTCGTCCATCGGTGGACTTGAAGCGAGGATCCTCCGCCAGGTCCGGGCGTTTCATCAGGCCCACCAGCCTCGCCCAGATCGCGCTGCCTCCCGCGATCTGGAAGGCGACGTAGCGCTCGCCGATCCGGTGGACGAGCATGCCGGGGCGGGGGTTGCCGTGCTCCTTGCCGCCGTTCAGCACGGAGGCAAAGGTGACGCTGTCGGAGGCCACGAGCGATTCGAGCATGGAAACGTCCAGGCAGGCGCCCCGTCCCGTTCGCGTGCGCCGCAACAGCGCGCCGAGGATGGCCGCGGCAGCGTGGGTGGCCGCGAGCATGTCCGCGGCCTGCAGGTTCGAGGCACGCGGGTGCGCCTCGTCGCCCTGCTCGAGGTGCATGAGCCCGGAGATCGCGTTGGTGATGTGGGCGAAGGCCTGCTTGTGCCGCCACGGCCCCGTCTGCCCGAAGCCGGAGATGGAGCAGTACACGACATCAGGCCTTACCGCGCGCACGGCTTTGTCGTCGAGGCCGAGGCGGGCGACCACGCCCGGCGCGAAGTTCTCGATGAACACATCGGCGTGGCGCGCGAGGTCCAGCACCACCTGGAGCCCCTCGGGGCTCGAGAGGTCCACGGCCACGCTTTCTTTGCCCGCGTTGACGCGGGCGAAGTAGCTGCTCTGGTCGGTGCGGCCCGGCTCGAGCTGGTGCACGTTGATGCGCGTCTCGTCACCCGCCCCGGGGCGCTCCACCTTGATGACGCGGGCCCCCATGTCGGCGAGCAGGCGCGTGCAGTAGGGGCCGGCGAGAACGCGCGTGAGGTCTACGACGAGCAGGCCGGAGAGGGGGAGCGAATCGTCGTACACCGTCGGGAGTATAGCAGGATCCCGCGTCCGCCCGGACGGGGGCGCGCCATGCGCAGGCGACCGTTGACTTGCTCCCTCCCTCGTCCTAGCATCCTGAGGCGACGCCACTACTACGAGATGCCAGGAGGTAGGCGAGATGGCCGAGACGGCGCGGCTGGCGGTGTTCCACGGGACGGGCAGGCCGTTCGAGATCCGCGAGTATCCGGTGCCGGACCCGGAGCCGGGGGCGATGCTGATCAAGATCGCCCTCGCCAATGTCTGCGGCTCCGACATGCACTACTGGCGGGGCGAGCAGGACTACGTGAAGATGGGCCGGCCGCTGCCCCTCAATACCGGCCACGAGCACATGGGCACGGTGGCCAAGCTTGGCCAAGGCGTCAGCACCGACTCGACGGGGCAGCCGCTCCAGGTCGGCGACCGCGTGCTGTATCGCTACTTCTGCCCGTGCGGACACTGCAAAGCCTGCCTGCGCCGCCAGTACAAGTCCTGCCCCACGCGTCAGGCCAACTGGCTCGTGTCGTGCGAGGTGTGGCCGCATTTTCAGGGCGGCTTCGGCCAGTACTTCTACCTGCGCCCGAATCATGCCGTGTTCAAGATCGGCCCCGAGATCACCGACGAGATGGCGGCGGGGATCAACTGCGCTTACACCCAGGTCTACGCGGGGCTCGAGATCGCCCAGTTCCGCGCCGGGCAAACGGTAGTCGTGCAGGGAGCGGGAGGGCTCGGCGTCTACGCATGCGCGGTGGCGCGGGAGATGGGGGCGAGCCGGGTGGTGATCATCGACGGGCTCGATGAGCGGCTCGAGCTGGCCAGGCAGTTCGGCGCGACCGACGTGGTGGACATGCGCCGGCATTCGACGCCCGCGGAGCGTATCGCGGCCGTCAAGAAGCTCACCGACGACTGGGGTGGCGACGTGGTTCTCGAGCTGGTGGGGCATCCCGGCGTGGTCGACGAAGGTCTCCGCATGACGGCGCCCGAAGGCACCTATCTCGAAATCGGCAACATCAACGTCGGATGGAAGGCCGAGTTCGATCCTTCGTGGATCATCTTCGGCAATCGCCGGATCATCGGATTGGCGCACTACGAGGCGGAGCACCTCCGCGGCGCCCTCGATCTCATGCAGCGCACCCTCACCAAGTACCCGTGGGGTCGCGTCGTCTCCCACAAGTATCCGCTCGAGCAGATCAACGAGGCCTTTACGGAGCAGGACAAAGGCCACGTCACCCGAGCCGCGATCGTGCCGAATTGAGCGATACCGTCCTGTCCAGCCGTGAGAGCGCTTTGTTCGTGGTGTCAGGCTGAAGGGTCGCCCGCCTATCTCGGCGAGCGCGAGCCGCTGGAGAATCCGACCGATACGTTCGGAGTCTGCCCACGCCACATGGCGGCGGTGCTGACCGCGCCGCGGTTGCGGCCGCCCGCAAGCGTCCACCTCCTCATCATAGTGGCCATCAACGATCGCGGTCTCTACGAGTACCTGTCGCGAGGGCTGGCCGCCGTCGAGGGCGTGCAGGTTCTCCTCGATCGTCGGCGAGGCGAGCGACGCGGGCCGGCGCGCGCGGTGAGCTGGGAGCGCCGGCAGGCGGATCGCCGCCAACCGCGCGGGGTTGTACACTCCATGGGGTGCACATTCATTCGCGTGGGGACCGTCAACAGCAACGTCGTCTCCTGACCACCTCCATGCCCTGCCCGCTTCTCACGTCACTGCGGGGACAAGGCCGTGCCATTCTCCACTGAGTGGGTGAGTGAGGGGCGCGGGGTGCACTCGGCCGGCACGGGTACCCTCACCGGGCAGGAGATTCTCGACGCGAAGACGAGGCTTCTCCGCGCGCCCGCCCGCCTGAAAGGGCTTCACTACGGGCTGGTCGACGTGACCGACGTCACCGAGCTCCGCATCACCCGTGATGACGTCCTGGAGTTCGTGCAGGTGGACATGCAGATCGCCCTCATCGTGCCCCGCGCGCTGGCCGTGGCGATCGTGGCTCCCAGCGACCTCGCCTTCGGCATTGCCCGCATGTGGGAAGCCTTCGCCGAGGTCACGAGATGGAATACCCACGTCTTCCGCTCGCGCGCGGAAGCCGATCCGTGGCTCCGCCCGTGGGCGGAGGGACGGCTGCCCGCCGAGCCCTCTTCGTAGTCGTTCGCCCGGTCGGTTAGCCGGCCGGGTAGAAGGCGTCCCGGCCGCGCTGATACGTCGCCTGGCGCTGGGCGGGATTCCGGTTCACGAGGGGGCGCTGATAGTCCTGGCTCTCTTCGCTGATGAGCCCGTACTTGTCGAGCCACTCGTGGGGCCCGGAGAAGTTCGTGATGTAGACGGCGATGTGATAGCCGTCATAGGCCGGAATCGGCGCGCTGGTTTCCCGGAAGACCAGCTCCTGGCGCTGGCCGATTCTCACGTGGGCGGCCACGCCATCGGCGTCGGGGGTCACCGAGGAGGGCGCGCCCATGACCTTCTCGTAGAAGCGCGCGATGCCGGCGGCGCGCCCGGGCTCGACGGGAAATTCGACATGGGTGATGCCGAGGGTCATGTCGCCGAAGGAGGGGCCGGCCGCGTGGAGGCGGAGCCGGTTGCCCCAGGGCGTGGTCACCGCAACGTACTTGTCCTCGACGCTGTAGGCGAACTTGGTTCCCGCGAGGAGATCTTTGACGCTGGCCAGCCGCGCCACGAGCGCCTCCAGATCAGGCACCACGATCTCGACGTGGCCGCGCATCACGTTGGGCTCGCCCGTGGGCAGATGGAATTGCGTCTGGCCCATGTTGATCCACATGTTCTCGACCCCGACCATGATGTACGGGTCGCGCGTGAAGCCGAGGCCCTGGACGTAGAAGGCGGTGGAGGTCCGCTGGTCGGGCACGCGCACGTTCACGTGCTCCAGCATCACGATGTTGCCGACGTCCTGCTGCTTCCGATCGTAGCGCTTCATGTCGATCCTCCTCGTGGGCGGGGTGTGCCGCCTATCCTAGCCCAGGGCGCGCCCGGAAGCCAGACCATGGATTGTACGATATAGTCCGGCTCATGGACACGTGGAGCCCGGCCGTCGTCAACGACCATGTGGAGCGGGCGCGCAAACTGGCGCCGCACATCGAAGCCTCGCGATACACCAGGTCAAAGCCGTCGCGGACATGACGCATCATGCGGGCGGGGCGACCTCCATCTTCATCGAGAACGCCTTCGACCGAGGCTTCCGCGACATGCACGCGGTGACCCAGCAGCTCCAGGGCCGCCAGGCGCACTTCGAGACGGTGGGCCGCTTTCTCCTCGGTCTCGAGCTCGACACCACCTTTCTCTAGACCCCAACCCGGAGGTAGCCATGGACCGAAAGCGCGTGGGCATTCTCGTCTTTCCGAACGTGGAGGTGCTCGACTTCTGCGGACCCTTCGAGGTGTTCTCCGTGACACGCCTGAACGAGGAGGCCCGTCGCGAGGAACCGTCGCCCTTCGAGGTTCTCCTCGTGGCCGAGAGCGAGGACACCGTGGTGGCCACGGGCGGCTTGAAGGTCGTCCCCGACGTCACCCTCGACACCTGCCCGCCCCTCGACATCCTGGTGGTGCCGGGCGGCTGGGGCACGCGCACCGAGATCAACAATCAGCGCCTGGTGAGCTGGATCGGCGAGCGCGGGCGGGAGGTGGAGACGCTCACTTCCGTCTGCACGGGCTCCATGCTGCTCGGCAAGGCGGGGCTGCTGGACGGCCGGCGCGCCACCACGCACTGGCGCGCGCTGCCCTGGATGCGCGATTCTTTCCCGGCGGTGACGGTCGAGGAGAAGCTCCACGTGGTGGAGGACGGCCACGTCGTGACGTCGGCGGGCATCTCGGCCGGCATCGACATGGCGCTCCGCATCGTCATCCGCTACTTCGGCGAGGCCGTCGGACGCGCCACCGCGCGCAACATGGAGTATCCGTTCCCCGACGACAACACCCGCCGAGTTTGAGCCGCCCCCTCACCCTACCCCTCTCCCCCTCCGGGGGCGAGGGACAAGATGAATCCCTCTCCCCTCTGGGGAGAGGGTAGGGTGAGGGGCCTAGCAAACGCTTCGTTCTCACGTGTTCTTCACGTTCCAGAAAACCGGCGCGGCGAACTTGAGGACGCCCTGGACGTTCTTCCGGAAGGCCGTCAAAAGGAACCACTCTCCCCACGGCACGTACGCCACCTCGCCGAGTGCGATCTTCTGGATGTCGATGGCGAGCTCCTTGCGCTTTGTCTGATCGGAGGCGCGCACCCAGCGGGTGGTGAGCTTCTCGAGTTGGGGGATGTCGGGCCAGCCGAACCACGCGCCCGGGCCGGCGCCCGAGATGGCGAAGTGGACAGCCGGATTCATCACATCAGCCGCAACGAACCAGCTGTGCAGGATGTTCCAGCCGCCCTTGCTGGGCGGCTCTTTGCTGGCGCGGACAACGAGGTTCGTCGACCAGTCCATCGGCCTGAGCTCAACATTGAAGCCGATGGCCTCGAGCCGTTGACGTGTGATTGGCGCCGCGTGTTCGAGGTGCGGGTAATTGCGTAAGGGCCGCCGCAGGCGAAGACGGAGTAACAGGGCCGGTAATACTTCGCCTGGCCGATGGACAGGTGGAGAGAGGTCACCTGGTCCATCATGTGTAGCAACGCCTCGCGTGCCTTTTTGTTGTTGAAGGGCGGGTGGAGGTGGTTGGGCCGGAGCCAGCCCTGCGTCCCAAGAGGGTCGTATATCAATGTCCTCAGGGCCGGGTTCTGTTCGATCTTGGGGAAGAAGTCGAGTGGCGGGAGCTCCCACCAGTCGACCTCACCCGCTGCGAGGGCGGCCGCGGCCGCCTCGTGGTCGGGCATGCACCGCCAAATCACTCTATCGAGGTATGCCTTCTTGCCGCCCGTCGATCCGCTCGGCGCCTCATCACGCGGGACGTAGTCGGCGTTGCGTACGTACACGACCTGGTTGCCTGGTTGGCTCCCCGGCTGCCACTCGTCTCTGACAAACTTGAACGGCCCCGAGCCCACGATCTCCTTGATCGGCTCGTCGGGAGAAGTGGCCGCGATCCGCGCCGGCATCATGAACGGCACGTTTCCGGACGGTTTTCCCAGAGCGTCGAGGACGGGCCCGAAGCGCTCGGCGAGCTCGAGGATGAACGTCTTCTGGTCGACGGGTGCGATCGTTCCCGTGTGGGCCATGAGGAGCTGTCCGAAGCGGTCTTTTTTGCCCCAGCGCTTGAGCGACTCCACACAGTCTTCCGATCGAACCGGCTGTCCGTCGTGCCATCGGAGGCCATCGCGCAGCGTGAACGTGTACTTCATGCCGTCCGTCGACACCGCAACGCGATCGATCATCTGGGGCTTTATCTGCTGCTGCTCGTCCGTGCCGAAAAGGGTGTCGTACACAAGGTAGCCGTGGTTGCGCGTAATGTAGGCGGTCGTCCAGACGGGATCCAGGGTCTTCAGGTCGGCCTGCGCCACGAACCGGAGGGTCCGACCACGCTTCTGAGCGTGGACCGCTGGCGCGCCGCCGAGGACCTGTCTGCGATTGAGACGGTTCATCTTACGCTCCTGTGGGAGGCCTCGATCGATGCTTTGAAGGCGACTGAACCCGCAGTGCGCGACGCACCGCCCTGATACCACCCCCTCACCCTGCCCTCTCCCCAGAGGGAAGAGGGGCGTCGAATCCCTCGCCCCCGGAGGGGGAGAGGGTAGGGTGAGGGGGCGATCTTCTCTACACCTTCTCGAACGACAGGCGCTTCACCTTGTCCATGTTGGTGCCCTCGATGCGGATGAGGCGCGTGGGCCCTTCGCGCTTCGGCGAGTGGACGTCGCCCACGTTGTAGACCTTGGCCATGCCCGGCTTGAGCGGGTAAGCGTGGGCATGGCGCACCTTGCCGGCCTTCGTCTCCGAGGCAGGCTCGATCACCGTCCAGTCGCTCATGACCGTCTCACCGCTCGCCTGGCCGTAGATCGCCCAGGACGGGCCGTGATCGTGCGGCTGACTCTCCTTGGCGCCCTTGTAGGAATGGGCGAGGATGCAGAAGCCGAGCTTGGGGTCTTCGTAGAGGATCTTGCGCTCGGGGACATCGTCGCCGAGATGCTGGGCAATGAAGGGCTCGTCGACGAGGACTTCCTGGACGATCGCGCAGACCTTCTGGCGCCCCTCCGGGCCTGAGTCCTCCGCGAGGATGCGATGAACCGTGTCGGCGAACTGCTCGAGGCTGTATCCCATGGTATGACCTCCTCGGCATTTGATACTCTCTTCGGGCCCGCTCCGCAATGGGCACCCTATGCGCCTGCCTTTCTTCTACGGATGGGTCGTGGTGGCCGTCGTCTTCGTCACCATGGGGATCGGTGTCAACGCGCGCACCGCCTTCTCGCTGCTCTTCCCGCCTATCCTCGCCGAGTTCGGCTGGGAACGGGGCGTGACGGCCGGCGCCTTCTCCTTCGGCTTCCTCATCTCGGCGGTGCTCAGCCCGACCCTCGGCCGCTTGATGGATCGCCGCGGTCCGCGCGTGGTGATGGAGATCGGCGTGCTCCTCATGGGTGCCGGCTTGCTCCTGGCCACGCTGGTGCGCCAGCCCTGGCATCTCTATCTCACGCTCGGCGTGCTGGTCGGCGGCGGCAGCGTCTGCCTCGGCTACACGGGGCAGGGGCTCTTCCTGCCCAACTGGTTCGTGCGCCGTCGCGGCCTCGCCATGAGCCTGGCGTTTTCCGGCGTCGGTGTGGGCTCGATCATTCTGCTGCCCTGGATGCAGGTGCTGATCGGCCGCGCGGGCTGGCGCACCGCCTGCTGGGCCATGGCCATCCTCGTGCTGGCCCTCCTCGCGCCGCTCAATCTCCTGCTCCGGCGCCGCCCCGAAGATATTGGTTTGGCCCCCGACGGCGACCCTGCGTCGCGCCAGACCGCGGCGGCGCAGGCGGCCAATGTGGTGGACGCGGCGTGGGCGGCCGTGGACTGGACGCTCGCCCGCGCCATGCGCACGTCGCGCTTTTGGTGGATCGCCGTCGGCTACTTCGGCGGTCTCTTCTCGTGGTATGCGGTGCAGGTGCACCAGACCAAGTACCTGATCGAGATCGGCTTCACTCCGACGTACGCCGCGTGGGCGCTCGGCTTCGTCAGTCTCGTGGCCATTCCCGGCCAGATCGCGCTCGGGCATCTCTCCGACCGGATCGGTCGCGAGTGGATCTGGACGGTGGGCAGCCTCGGCTTCGCCATCTGCTATCTCGCGCTGATTCTCATGGAGCACGCGCCGACGCTCGCGCTGGTCTGGCTCATGGTGATCTCGCAGGGCGCGCTCGGCTATGGGCTCACGTCGGTGGTCAGCGCCATTCCCGCCGAGATTTTCCAGGGACGCCATTTCGGCAGCATCTTCGGCACGCTCATGCTGGCGGCCATCGGCGGAGGGGCCGTGGGACCCTGGGCCGCCGGCGCGCTGCACGACGTCACGGGAAGCTACCGGCTCCTGTTCTGGATCGCCATCGGCTGCAGCCTCCTGTCGGCCGCGGCTATCTGGATGGCCGCCCCGCGCAAGGTGCGGGCCGTGGCGGGGCGTGTGCATTTGATCGGCAAAGATGGTGCGCAGCGCGCTTGATACAGCTCACGTGGGTAGGGACTTTCGACTAGCGCACGACTTGGTGTCTTCTTGACCCGTTCACAGCCCCCGGGCTAATCTCGCCGCACCCATCCCATGTGTTCCAGGTTCCTGCGAGACCGCGAATGAAGCCTCCCCGGCGTGGGGGGAAGACTGACGTCGAGCCCATCCTGAAGGCCATTGTCAGGACGGCGGCTCGTCTCTGTGACGCGAGCTATGCCCATCTTCACCTCGTCGATGGTGCGCGCCTTTCCATCGCCGCCAAGCACGGAAGGCTGCCCCGGACGCTCTCTATCGGCGAATCCCTTCCCCTCACGCGGGGATCGGTCGCCGGTCGCGCGGTGGTCGAGCGGCGCACCGTGCACGTCCGCGACCTGAAGGTGGCCGCAAAGAGCCAGTACCCGGACGCGGCGGCCCTCCACCGAGCCGCCGGTCTTCGAACGATGCTCGCCACGCCCCTGGTCGAGGACGGACGGGCCATCGGCGCCCTCGTGGTCCTGCGCACGACGGTCCGTCCCTTCACCTCCCACCAGATCGACCTCCTCAAGACCTTCGCCGAACAGGCCGCCATCGCGTTGGAGAACGCGCGGCTGTCCCGGGAACTCGAGGCGCGCAACTCCGAGCTGAGCGAGGCGCTCGAGCAGCAGACGGCCACGGGGGAAATCCTGAGCGTGATCAGCAGCTCGCCCACGGATATCCAGCCGGTGCTGGCGGCCGTGGTCGCGAGCGCGGCCAGATTCTGCGGAGCCTACGACGCGTCGATCGGCCTGCGGGAGGGCGACGGCCTGCGGGTGGTCGCCCACCATGGGCCGATCCCCGCCCCCGTCATCTCGATTCCCATCGTGCAGGGAAGCGTGGGTGGACGCAGTGTGCTCGAGCGACGGCCCGTGCAGGTCGCCGATCTGCAGACGGAAACAGAGGAGTTTCCGGAAGGCAGTGCCTTTGCCAGAAGCGTGGGCCACCGGGCCACCCTGAGTGTCCCGCTTCTGCGTGAGGGAGAGGTCACGGGAGTGATCCTGCTCCGGCGGCTCGAGCCTGAGCCCTTCACGGACCGGCAGATCGCCTTGCTCCAGACCTTCGCCGACCAGGCCGTGATCGCCATCGAGAACGTGCGGCTCTTCACCGAGCTGGGGTCACGCAACCGCGATCTAACCGAGGCGCTGGAGCAGCAGACGGCCACCGCGGAAATCCTCGGGGTGATCTCGAGCTCGCCTACCGACGTCCAACCGGTGCTCGACGCGGTGGCCGAGAACTCCGCCAGACTCTGCGGCGCCCTCTTCTCGTCGGTGTACCTGTTTGACGGCGAGCTCATCGATATGAGGGCGCAATTCAACTATCCTCCCTTGGCCTTGGCGCGGTCGCGTCAGTTCTTCCCCACTCCACCTCATCGCCAGCTCTTCACCGGCCGCGCTATCCTGGATCGGGCGGTGATCCATGTCCCCGACGTTCAGGGGGACCCGGAATTTGCCGGGCAGGATTTCGCGAGTGAAGTTGGCTTCCGAAGCGTGCTCTCGGTACCGATGCTCAGGGATGACCATCCCATCGGCGCCATTACCGTGTGGCGCGCGGAGGTCGGTCCCTTCACCGATCGGCAGATCGCTCTGCTCCAGACCTTCGCCGATCAGGCGGTGATCGCCATCGAGAACGTGCGCCTGTTCACGGAGCTGCAGGCGCGCAACGGCGAGCTGACGGAGGCGCTGGAGCAGCAGACGGCCACCAGCGAGATCCTGCGTGTCATCAGCGGGTCGCAGACGGACACTCAGCCGGTGTTCGACACGATCGTGAGAAGCGCAATGAAGCTGTGCGATGGGCTCTTCAGCGCCCTCTTCCAGTACGACGGCGAGCTGATCCATCAGGTCGCCCAGCACAACTTCACCCCGGAAGCGCTCGAGGAGGTGCGCCGCGTGTACCCGGCCCGCCCCAGCCGGGCCCATGGGTCCGCCCGGGCGATCCTCGAGGGCGCCATCGTCCACATACCCGATGTCGAGCTCGATCCCGACTATCTGCACAAAGGAATGAGCCGGGCGGTGGGACTGCGCAGCGGTCTTTACGTGCCCATGATGCGGGAGGGGACTCCCGTGGGCGTCATCATGGTGGCGCGCGCCACCCCCGGCCGGTTCTCCGACAGCGAAGTCGAGCTGCTCAAGACCTTCGCCGACCAGGCCGTGATCGCTATCGAGAACGTGCGCCTATTCACGGAGCTGGAGGCGCGCAACCACGATCTGAGCGAGTCGCTGGAGCAACAGACGGCGACGAGCGAGATCCTCCGGGTCATCAGCAGTTCGCCCACCGATCTCCAGCCGGTCTTCGACATCATCGCCGAGAGCGCGGTCAAGCTGTGCGGCGCCGAGGTGGGTTTGGTCACCCGCCTGGAGGGCGAGTGGGTCGAGGTCAAGGCGGTGTACGGCACGAGCGCGGCGGGACTCGACGCGATTCGGCGCGTATATCCGATGCGCCCGTCCGGTGCGGCCGCCGGGGCACGCGCCATTCGTGACTGCGCCATCGCCCACATCCCGGACGTCATGGCCGAGAGAGGATACAGCGTCCAGGAGGCTGCAGTGGTGGCCGGCTTCCGCGCGACACTTGGTGTGCCCATGGTTCGCGAGGGACGCGCAATCGGTTCGATCGCCATTGGCCGGGCCGAGGCCGGCGAGTTCAGCGAGCGGCAGATCAAGCTGCTGGGCACGTTCGCGGATCAGGCCGTCATCGCCATCGAGAACGTGCGGCTGTTCGCGGAGCTGGAGGCGCGCAACCACGACCTCACCGAGTCGCTGGAGCAGCAGACGGCCACGAGCGAGATCCTCCGGGTGATCAGCAGCTCGCCCACCGATCTCCAGCCCGTCTTCGACATCATCGCCGAGAGCGCGGCCAAGCTGTGCGGCGCCGAGGTGAGCGTGGTCACGCGCTTCGACGGCGAGTGGGTCGATCTCAAGGCGACATATGGCTCGAGCTCAGCGGGGACCGATGCGCTACGGCGGGCCTTTCCGATGCGCGCCACCGGTGTGGCGGCGGCCGTGCGGGCCATTCGCGACCGGGCCATCACGCATATCCCGGATGTCCTGGTCGACGAGGAGTACGGCATCCAGGAGGCGGCGGTGGCCGGTGGATTCCGCGCGGCGCTGGCCGTGCCCATGATTCGCGACGGCCGCGCGATCGGCTCGGTCGGCATCGGCCGGAGCGAGGCCGGGGAGTTCAGCGAGCGGCAGATCAAGCTCCTTCGCACCTTCGCCGATCAGGCGATGATCGCCATCGAGAACGTGCGCCTGTTCACGGAGCTGGGTGCGCGGAATCACGATCTCACCGAGGCGCTGGAGCAGCAGACGGCCACCAGCGAGATCCTGCGCGTGATCAGCCAGTCCCCCACCGACGTCCAGCCGGTGTTCGACACGATCGCGTCGAGTGCCGTCCGGCTGTGCGACGCGCTCTACAGCGGCGTCTACCAGAGCGACGGCGACCTGATCCGCATGGTGGCTCACCACCAGATTCCTCCGCGGGCCCTCGAGGAGTTTTCTCTGGTGTACCCGATGCGGTTGTCAGAGGCCAGCGGTCCGGTGGGGAGAGCGATTCAAAGCGGGTCAACGCTACACATTCCCGACGCCCTCAACGATCCAGCGATGCCCCCCTATGTCGTCCGGATCGCCCAGGTGCTGGGTTATCGGAGCCAGCTCGTCGTGCCGATGATCCGCCAGGGCACCTGCATCGGCGCCATCTCGATCGTCCGGACCGAGGTGCGCCCGTTTTCCAACGCGATCATTCCCTTGATCCAGACCTTCGCCGATCAGGCCGTCATCGCCATCGAGAATGCCCGCCTCTTCAAGGAGCTGCAAGCGCGGACGAGCGAGCTTACCCGCTCAGTGAGCCAGCTCACCGCGCTGGGCGAGATCAGCCAGGCGGTGAGCTCGACGCTCGATGTCGAGACGGTGCTCCAGACCATCGTCTCTCGGGCGAGCCAGCTTGCGGGCGCGGATGGCTGCGCGATCTACGAGTATGACGGCGCGACGGAGGCCTTCCACATCCGGGCCACGCATAACCTCGACCCCGTACTTGTCGGGACGTTGCGAGCATCGCCGCTCCGTAAGGGCGAAGGGACCATGGGCCGCGCGACGGAGACCCGCGAACCGATCCAGGTCGCAGACATCGCGGCGCCGGGTGCCTACCAGAGCCATGTCCGAGACACGCTCTTGGGCGCCGGCTACCGGGCGCTCCTCTCGGTGCCGCTGCTCCGCGAAGGCGAGATCATCGGCAGCCTGTCGCTGAACCGGCACGCGCCCGGAGAGTTTCCCCCAGAGGCGGTCGAGGTCCTCAAGACGTTCGCCACCCAGTCGGCTCTCGCCATCCAGAACGCCCGCCTGTTCTGGGAGATCGCGGACAAGAGCCGGCAGCTCGAGGCGGCCAGCCGGCACAAATCGGAGTTCCTCGCCAACATGTCGCACGAGCTGCGCACGCCGCTCAACGCGATCATCGGGTTCTCCGAGGTGCTGAACGAGCGCATGTTCGGCGAGCTCAACGACAAGCAGGCCGAGTACCTGAAGGATATCCACGCCTCGGGCACCCATCTGCTGTCCCTGATCAACGACATTCTGGATCTCTCGAAGGTCGAGGCAGGGCGGATGGAGCTGGAGCTGTCGGACTTCAGCCTGCCTTCGGCCATCGACAGCGCGCTGACCCTCGTGCGCGAGCGGGCCATGCGACGCGGCATCACGCTGCGGGCCGCCATCCACCACGGCATCGGAGAGATCAGCGGTGACGAGCGAAAGATCCGGCAGGTGCTGCTGAACCTGCTCTCGAATGCGATCAAGTTCACACCGGAAGGAGGCCGGATCGAAGTGCAGGCCGTCCCCGAGGCCGGAGCGGTCGACGTGTCGATCAGCGACACCGGTGTCGGTATCGCGCCGGAGGAACAGGAGGCGGCCTTCGAGGAGTTCCGTCAGGTCGGGGCGAGCGCGGCGAAGCAGGAGGGAACGGGACTGGGGCTGGCCCTCTGCCGGAAGTTCGTGGAGCTGCACGGCGGCAAGATCTGGGTCACGAGCGCGCTCGGGTCCGGGTCGACGTTCACTTTCCGCCTGCCCACCACACCCGCCTAGCGCCGTCGGAAAGCTTATCGATTCGCCCTTTCCCGCCGACCGCAGCCGGTGCCCGGGAAAGGGAATTCAGGCCTTTGCGCATCTGGCACTCCGATTGCGCCACGCCATGGGAACTTCACGAAACCTGGCCACGTCGGCCACGGACTACACGGTCAGCTTCTGGCTCGCCAATACCACGAAGCCTCAGGCGCCGCTCGCCAACGATCTCGTGGTGCGTTTCGGCGGCAACGTGATCTTCGACCTGTCCAACCAACCGACCGACGGTGTCTTCCGCCAGTTCACGGGTACCTTCGCCGCCTCCGCGGGGACCACCCGGCTGCAGTTCGACGGACGCAACGATCCGGACTTCCTGTGGCTCGACGACGTCTGCGTCGCCACCACGGAATCGGGCACATGCGGCGGCGGCGCTCGCGTGGTGACTCCGCAGCCGGCCTCTCTCGTCCTCGCCGGCGTCAGTCTGCTCGGACTCGTCATGGCGAGCCGTCGTTTCTCCCGCCCGTCGCCTCGGTCTCGCTAGTCGACGCTCTTCGCTCCGGACGCCGATGGCCGCGGAGGTCGGCGCCCGCTCCGGTATAGTGGGCGGCATGCCGCTCATCGAATGTCACGCTCACGTCGTGCCCGATGCCGCCCTCGCCCGTCGGATTCGTTCTTCATGGAGACGGCGGCGGAAGAGCTTCCGTCGTGGGCGCCCACCGATCGGCCGACTCTGATATTGTGGCCTCCATGAACCCTGAGCTCACCGACGCGTGTGTCCATCCGGGTGAATATGTCGACAGCGGCGCGCCGGAAATCGTGGCCTTCGCGCGCCGGGCCTGCGGGGACGCCGCGGACGACATCAGCAAGGCGGTGCGCCTCTACTACGCCGTGCGCGACGATATCGTCTACACGCCCTATTGCGACTTTCGCTCCCGGGAGACATTCCGGGCCAGCGCCTGTCTGTCCCGCGGCGCGGGTTTCTGCGTGGCCAAGGCCGCGCTGCTCGCCGGGGCGGCGCGCGCGGCGGGCATTCCGGCCCGGGTGGGATTCGCCGACGTCCGCAACCACCTGACCACGCCCAAGCTGCGCCGGCTCATGGGCACGGACACGTTCTACTATCACGGCTACACCGAGCTCTATCTCGCGGGCAAGTGGATCAAGGCGACCCCGGCCTTCGACCGGCGCCTGTGCGAGAAGTTCGGGGTTCGTCCCCTCGAGTTCGACGGACGGGAAGATTCGCTCTTTCATCCCTATGACGTCGGGGGGCGCCGCCACATGGAATACATTCGCGACCGGGGACCCGCCACCGATGTTCCCGTGGACGAGATTCTCGAGATCTTCAACCGGTACTATCCGAAGCTCACTGCGGAGGTGACCGCGGCACCGGCCACCCAGTTCCGCGCCGAGGCGGAGCGGGCGCTGGGCATGAGGCCGGCGCTGGGCATGAGGAAGGACGCCCCATGAACATTTTCAAGGCCATGGCCGTGAGAAGCCTCGAGGAGGCCACCCGCTCCATCCCAGTCATCGACTTCGCCCCGGCGTTTCGCGGAGACCCCGAGGGTCTCGATGACGTGACCCGAGAAGTCCGCCACGCGAGCGAGGACGTCGGCTTCTTCTACCTGGACGGTCACGGAGTTCCCGCGGAGATCATCGAGGCCGCCTTCGCGGCCTCCCGCGAGTTCCACGCCATGCCCCTCGACGAGAAGATGCGGCTCAAGCTCAACGAGAACAATATCGGCTATCTCGCCCCGAACCAGAGCATGCAGCGCGCCTCCACCGTGCACAAAGCCACCCGGCCCAACTACAACGAGAGCTTCTTCATCAGTCACGAGCGATCCGCCGACCATCCCGCGGTGGTGGCGGGGACGCCGCTGCGCGGGCGCAACCAGTGGCCAGAGGGTCACGAGCCGATGCGCGGGGCCATGCTCACCTACTTCAAGACCCTCGAGAGCGTGGGCGAGCGCATGCTCCCCGTGCTCGCGCGCGCCCTCGACCTGCCCCCCGGTCATTTCCGTCCTTTCTTCGACAAGGAAGCCCACGTGAACCTCCGCTTCCTGCACTATCCGCCCCAGGAGTCGGACGATCCCGAGCAGTTCGGCCAGGGGCCGCACACCGACAACTCGTTCATCACCATCCTCGCGCGGATGGACGTGCCCGGCCTCGCCGTGCGGCTGCCGAGCGGCGAGTGGCTCGCCCCGCCGGTGATCCCGGGGACCTTTCTCGTCAATCTGGGCAATGTCATGAAGCGCTGGTCCAACGATCGGTTTCTCTCCACTCCCCACGGCGTGCTGAACGACTCGGGAACCGACCGCTACTCGATCGCCTTCTTCTACAGTCCGAATCCAGACTCGGTGATCGAGTGCCTGCCGAGCTGCACGGGGGCGGACAATCCGCCGCGCTATCCGCCCGCGGTGTACCGCGACCTCGTGCTCGAGTTCTACAACGCCAACTACTTTCACCGGCAGGGATACGCAGCGGAAGGAGCGCGATGAAGATCATCCGGCTCTACGTGGACGAGAAGGGCGAGTCACACTTCCAGGACATCGAGGTGGAGTTCGAGGCGCCCACGCCCTCGGGTCGGGTGTCGGCGCGGCAGGCGGCCACCGGCATCATCTTCCGCGAGGTACCGCCCGACTACGATCTCGACTGGCATCCCGCGCCGCGCCGCCAGTACATCATCAACCTCGACGCAGGCGTCCAGCTCACCGCGAGCGACGGGGAAAGCCGGCGGATCAAGGCGGGTGAGGTCGTGCTCGTGGAAGACACGTGGGGCAAGGGCCATCTCTCCAAGGCCATCGACGGCAAGCTGCGGCACTGCATCTTCGTTCCCATCGACTGACCCACCAAGGAGACCGATCAATGGCGGAATCGGAGACGTACCGGAAGGGCAGCGAGATGCGCCGCAAGCTGTTGGGCGATGCCTACGTGGAGAAGGCCAACAAGCAGAACTACAACGATCCCACGACGAGGAAGTTCATCGACGTGGTGACGGAGACGGTGTTCGGCACCCTGTGGACCCGGCCCGGCCTCGATCTCAAGACACGCACCCTCGTCTGCGTGGTGTCAGATGCCGCGACGGGGCAGGAGCCCGAGCTGGCCATTCACCTGCGCATGGCGCTCCGCCAAGGCTGGACCGAGGACGAGCTGACCGAAGTCCTCCTGCATCTTTCAGGTTACGTGGGCGCGCCCCTCGTCCGCGAGGCTTTCCTCACCGCGAAAAAGGCTTTTGCCGAAGTGAAAGCTGGCGACTAGGAAAAGGTCGATTCAGCTCCAGCGCAGGTAGGCGGCGCCCGCGAGAAACACGAGAGGCGGCAGGCCCTGGATGGCCGCGCCCCGCAGCATCTGCGGCGACGAGGCGGCGAGCACCACCGCCGCGGCGAGCATGGAGGCACAGCTCCACGCGGCGAGGATCATCCCGGCGCCCCCGTGTCCGGTGGCCACCAGCCCGAGGCCACCCAGAGCGCCGACGGCGAGGAACAGATTGTAGAAGCCCTGGTTGAAGGCCAGCGACCTCGTCACGAGCGCTTCCGCCTCCGTGCTGCGGAAGCGCCGGTACACCGCCGGCTTCGTCCACCACAGGCTTTCCATGCAAAAGAACAGCACATGGACGAGCCCCGCGAGCGCCGCCGCCCCCCACATGGCCGTCAGCATGAGGCGCCGCTCCTCGCCCTAGCAGGCCGCTGAAAAAGGCCCATCTGCTTCGTTGGCGCCCTTGGCCGGGCGCCGCCTCGCATCTGGACCTTTTTGGGCGGCCTGCGAGTCGTTCAGCATCCTGCTAGGCAGGCAGGCGCTCGTACATCCCGTGCACGTCGGCGGCGTGGAAGCGCGCTACGTGATTCGTGGGGGGCAGCGCCTCCTCGTAGAAGAACGCGGGCAGCTCGTCGTCCTTCTCGGTGAAGCCCGCCCGCACATTGAACTCCTTCTCGAACCGGAGCGCGTCGCGGCCGAGGGCTTCGAAGAAGTCCGCGGTCAGCGACGTGCCGTGCGCGGCGTTGATGGCATTCGCCAGCCACTCGGTGTTCGGATTGGTGACGCTCATGCCGAAGATGCAGAGGCCGAGGGAGTCGTTGGCGGCCACTCTCGCCTGGTGGGCCAGGCTCTGGGTCACCAGCGACTCGAGGTCCATCTCGCGCGTCTTGAGGCGGGGCAGGTTGCCCGCGGTGTGATCGGCGCCCTGCGCGGTGGCCATCATGGAGATGCCGGTGGCCTCGACCACGCGCGGATCATAGGCGCTGATGGCCTGCTTCTTGATGACGGGCACGCGGCGGACCTTGTAGTGCTCGCCCACGCGCGCCGTGCCCTGCGCCCAGATGCGTCCGTTCTCCGTGCCCTTGCGGATCTCGACGAGGCAGTCAGTCATGAACTTCACGTCGCCGAAGGCGCCGAGGCCGGCTTCCATGAGCACGGCCAGCATGGCTCCCAGCTCGATGGTGTCCACGCCCAGGTCATTGGCCACGTGATTGAGCTGCGCGAGGTCGTCCGGATCGCTGATGCCGCAGTTGGTGCCGAGGAGCCCCAGCGTCTCGTACTCGACGGGCGAGACCACTTCCTTGCCCGCGGCGTCGTGGTAGACGTTGCTGCACTGGATCACGCAGCCGGGCATGCAGGCGTGCGTCTGCTCGCCGCCGCGCGACGTATTGAGCTGGCCGATGTAGTCGCCGCCCATCTTGAACTTCTCGCCGGCCGACACGTCGGCCTGGCGGCCCGCGCTGAAGTTCCGCACGGGCAGGCCGCCCATCTGGTTCTGCACGTCGGCCATGCCCATGGTGCCGATCTTGGCGTAGAAGTTCTGCACGATGCCGTCGGCCTGCAGCATCTTGGCGTAGTCCTTGATGCTCGCATTGACCTTCTTGGGCTCGTGGAAGGATGGGATCTTGTCGAGATCCACCACGATGGCCTTGACCTTCTTCGATCCCATCACCGCGCCCACCCCGCCACGGGCCGCGAGCCGGGCGGGCCGGCCGTCCTTGTCGCTGAACGAGATGCCCGCGAGCAGGCCCTGGTATTCGCCGACGGGACCGCACAGCGCGATGGTGACTTTCTTGCCGTAGTGCGCGTGCAGCATGCTCTGGGCCTCGAAGTTGCCCTTGCCCATGTACGGCTTGGCGTCGTCGAAGTGAATGGTGCCGTCCTTCTTGAAGTGGATGACCACCCAGTCCGGCGAGGCGCCGTGGAGCGTGAAGCCGGCGATCTTGTGATGGCCGAGGCCATAGCTGAACGTGCCCCCGCCGTTCGCCTCCTTGACGCCGCCCGTGAGGGGACTCTTGCAGCCGACGCTCGTGCGATTCGCGTTGGAAAAGCTCGTGCCGGAGAAGGGACCGGCCGAGAAGATGAGTGGGTTGTCAGGGGACAGGGGATCCACGGTGGCCGCGCCCAGCTCCAGCAGCGTCTTCGCGATCAGATAGCGACCCGCTTTGACGATCGACTCGCCTTCGAGCTCGCGCTTGGCGGTGGAGTGATCGTCCAGCTTGATGTCGTAGTAGTAACGCATCGGGGGCTCCTTGCTGTTGGTCGGTTGTCCTGATTCGCGACGATATCGTCCCGTCGGATTATACGCACCTGCCACTCGCCGAAGAAGGGCTTGACGCTGGTGATACTATACGCCTGATGAGTGTCTATCCCTCTCCTTTAATACGTCAGGGGACGCTCTTCGCCGAGGAGGCGGCCTTTGACGCCTCCCTAGGTCGTCTCGCGCGCACCGACCTCGGGGGCGGAGCCTGGATCGATCACCTGCCGGAGTGGGTTCGCGGACACGAGTCGGTGCTGGACGTGCTCTGGACGACCACACGCTGGGAAGCCCATCGGCGGCGCATGTACGACCGGATCGTGGACGTGCCCCGCCTCGTGGCCAGCCTGCCCGACGACGGGCCGGGCCATCCCCTCATCCCGGGTTTGGCCGCCGCCCTCTCCGGCCGCTACGGTCGCCCGCTCGATCAAGTGTCGCTCGCCGCCTATCGTGATGGCCGCGACAGCGTGGCCTTCCACGGCGATCGGCTCGGCATCGCGCGCAACGACGCCATCGTCGCCATCGTAGGCTTGGGGGCGCGGCGGCGTTTTCTGTTGCGCCCGGCCGGCGGGGGCCGCTCGCTGGCCTTCGACCTCGGTGGCGGCGACCTGCTCGTGATGGGCGGCAACTGCCAGCGCACGTGGGAGCACGGCGTGCCGAAGGTGGCCTATGCCGACCTTCGCATCAGCGTGCAGTTCCGCTCGGCGCCCACCGCGCCGTATCCCCCGTCACTGGACGGGGGCGTCGAGTAGCCGGATCGCGCATTCCGGCGATCAAGGCTCGCGCGGCCCGCGGCTCCCCACGATGAGCCGGGCGCTCCTTTCGTACGTCAGGTAGGCCCACATCCACGTGAAGAGAACCACGAAGCGGTTGCGAAAGCCGATCAGGAAGACGATGTGCACGAAGAGCCACGCCGCCCACGCGAAGAAACCGGAGAGCTTGAGGCGGCCGATCACCGCTACCCCCCGCGAGCGCCCGACGGTGGCGAGCGATCCCTTGTCGCGATAACGGAACGCGGCCGTCGGCTCGCCGCGAAGGCGGCGCAGCACATTGGCCGCGGCATGCCTGCCCATCTGGATGGCCGCGGGCGCCACGCCCGGCACCGCTCGGCCGTCTGACTCGACGGCGGCAAGGTCGCCGATCACGAAGATGTCGGGCCGCCCCGGGACGCTCAGGTCCGGCTCCACCTGCACGCGCCCGGCCCGGTCGAGCTGGACGCCGAGCGAGCGGGCGAGCGGCGACGCTTCCACGCCCGCCGCCCACACCACGGTGCGGGCGGCCAGTCGATCGGCTCCCATCTGCACGCCCTCGGCGTCCACGCCCGTGACCGCGGCTCCCGTCCACACGTGGACGCCCAGTGCCTCGAGCTGGCGCCTCGCGCTCTCGGAGAGGTCGGGCGGATAGGCGGGGAGGACGCGCGGTCCCGCCTCGACGAGCACCACGCGCGCCGACTTCGGGTCGATGTGCCGGAAGTCCCCCGGCAAGGTGTGGCGCGCGACCTCCGCGAGGGCTCCCGCCATTTCCACTCCCGTCGGACCGCCGCCGACCACGACCAATGTCAGCCACTGCCGGCGCCGCTCGGCGTCCACCTCGCGCTCGGCCTTCTCGAAGGCGAAGAGAACGCGCCGGCGGATCTCGAGGGCGTCGTCGAGGGTCTTGAGCCCGGGCGCGTGAATGGCCCAGTCGTCCTGGCCGAAGTACGAATGGGTGGCGCCGGTGGCAAGGATGAGCTGATCGTAAGAGAGATCGCCGTCGGCCAGGCGTATGCGCTTCGCCTCCGGCTCCACCGCCGTCGCCTCGGCCAAGAGCACGGTGACATTGCGCTGGGTGCTCAGGATGCGACGAATGGGCGAGGCGATCTCTGCCGGCGACAGGCCGGCGGTGGCGACCTGATAGAGCAGCGGCTGGAAGAGGTGGTGATTGTGCCGATCGAGAAGGGTGACCTGCACCGGCGCCTTGGCGAGCGCCCGCGCGGCCGCCAGGCCGCCGAAGCCGCCTCCCACGATCACGATATGTCGCTCGGCCATGGCCGTATCTTTTGGGCCGGGGCTCATATGCCGCGCTCGACTCGCGGATCGAGCGCATCTCGCAGCCAATCCCCGATGAGGTTGATGACGAGCACCACGACGAGAATGGCCGTACCCGGGAAGAGGGCCAGCCACCAGCCGGTGGTGATGTAGTTGCGCCCTTCATCCAGCATGGCCCCCCAGCTCGGCGTCGGCGCGGGGACACCCAGGCCCAGAAAGGAAAGGGAGGCCTCGGCGATGATCGTGCGCGCCACGGAAAAGGTCGCCACCACCGCGATGGGCGCCCACACATTGGG
>WNFS01000426.1_pt1 | contig 47943 bp, 42 predicted proteins | sample 5400141 | NCBI WGS metagenome assembly WNFS01 (sample SAMN13153358, study PRJNA577476) | soil metagenome | isolation source: 60 cm saprolite under Madrone tree | place: USA:California | collected 2016-06-14
CACCGTCGCGTCGTCGGGCACCTCGTCGAGCTCGTCGACGAAGTGCGCGCCCTTGGCGCGGAGCGCCTCGACCACGTGGCGATTGTGCACGATCTCCCGGCGCACGTAGACCGGCGGCGGGCAGACCTGCAGCGCCAGCTCGACGATGTCAATGGCGCGGTCCACGCCGGCGCAGAAACCCCGGGGACCGGCCAGCACGATTTCTTGAAGTGGGATGGTCGCCATAGTCTCCTCAGGCTGTGTACGGCTCGATCAGCACCTTGAGCGCCTGGCCCCGTTCCATGAGCCCGAGGGCTTCCGGAACGTCCGTCAGCCCCATCGTGTGAGTCAGGAGCCCGTCGGGCACCAGCGCCTCCGACTCCAGCAGCGCCACCGCCTGCCTGATCAAGACCGGCGTGTGGTGGAAGGCCCCGACCAGCGCCAGCTCTTCGTAGTGGACGCGCCGGGTGTCGAGGGTCACCGTCGTACCCGGAGCGCAGCCGCCAAAGAATACCACGGTCCCTCCCCGCCCGACAGCGGCCACGGCCTGCTCCCAGACCTCGGGCCGGCCCGTCGCGTCCACGGCCACGTCCACGCCGCTTCCGCCCGTGACGTCTCGCAGGAGAGTGGCAAAATCACCGGCCTGGCCGGCGTCCAGGCACTCGGCGATGCCGAGACTCCTCACTCGGTCGAGGCGCCAGCCCGGCTTGCCGACGAGGAGCGGCCGCGCGCCCCGCTGCGCCACCACCAGGGCAAGGAGGCAGCCCAGCGGTCCGTGGCCGATCACGGCCACCGTCATGCCCTTCTCGATGCGGCCGCGCTCGATACCGAGGAGCGCACAGGCCAGGGGCTCGGCAAAGGCCGCGCGGCGCGCCGGCAGCGATGGGCCCAGGCGCACGACGTTGGTGGCAACCAGCCGCGGCGGGAGCGCGAGGTATTCTCCGTAGCCGCCGTTGACGAAGAGGAGGTCCTCGCACAGGTTTTGGCGCCCCGACCGGCAGCAGCGACAGGCGCCGCAGGGCGCGGAGTTGGCGGCGACCACGCGGTCCCCTTCTCGGAGGGTCGTCACGCCGCGGCCCAGGCGCGCGACGGTGCCGGCGAACTCATGGCCGAACACGGTCGGCACGTGAGGGATCATCACGGGGTGTCCGCGGCGCAGCACCTTGACGTCGGTGCCGCAGGTCAGCGCGGCCTCGACCCTGATGACGATCTCGCCCAGCGCCGGCTCGGGCACCGGCATCTCCTCGAAGCGGAGATCCCCCGGCCCGTGGAAAACGTGAGCTTTCATGGCGTGATGTAGACCTTTACGGCTTCCTGGCGCTGCATGAGCTCGACGCCCTTGGCCAGCTCTGCGAGCGGCAGGCGGTGCGTGATGAGCCCGTCGACATGGACCGCGCCGTCGGCGAGAAGCCCGAAAGCCTCTCGCAGCTCGGCGGGCGAGGACGAGTAGGTCGCCGTGAGGGTCAGCTCGCGGTGGTAGAGCTCGGGCAGGGACAGCGGTAGGGTCTCGCCCGTCCCGCCGGCGAAGTAGTGAAGCTGGCCACCATCGCGGACTCGGGCCGCCGCCCACGGCAGGAGCGCCGCGCCGCCTGCCGTCAGCATCACGACGTCGGCGCCGCGCCCGTCCGTGGCCTCGCGAACCGCCGCGTCGAGCTCGGCATCGGCATCGAGGACCTGGGCGCCCGCCGTGCGGCCGAGCGCCCGCCTCGCGGGCATGAGATCGGCACCGAATACGCGCGCCCCGGTCAACACGAAGGCCCTGGCCAGCAGCCAGCCGATCGAGCCCAGACCCACGACGAGGGCCGTATCGCCCGCCGCCGCCCCGGCGCGCTTTACCGCGCGCAGACAGCAGGCCAAGGGCTCGGTGAAGGACGCGGTCTCGTCGCTCATCGTGTCCGGCAGGGCGAAGGTCGCGTGCTCGACGTTGGCCGCGGGCACGCGACACAGCTCGGCGAAGCCGCCCGGGTCCAGGTTGCTCTGCTTGAACTCCCTGCACATGGACGGGCTGCCGCGCCGGCAGTAGTGGCAGGCGAAGCAGGGTACGTGGTGGGCGACGACGACACGGCGGCCCCTGTCGAAACCGGTGACGTCCGCGCCGACCTCGACTACCTCGCCGACTACCTCGTGGCCGAAGACCGCCGGCGCCTTCGTCGCCGGGCTCGTGACCTTCAGGATGTCGGAGCCGCAGAGGCCGCAGCCGTTCACGCGCACGAGCAGCTCGCCGGGCCCGATCCGGGGCTCCGGCCAGTCGCCGAGCTGGAGTCTTCCCGGCCCCGCATAGACCGCGGCCTTCATGCCCGCTTCTCCCCCCATCTCGACTGGACCCAGCAACGGAGCGCGATGCCGAGCTTCCGGGGCGTCGGCACGCTCACGCGTGCGCCGAAAACCTGGAACCGGCGGCGCTCGATGGTCTCGAGCAACGCGAAATAAGTCCGCCCCATGATCTCGGCGGCAAAGAGCCGGTGCTCGTCCGAGCGCGGCAGCGTGGCCCAGGCGCGCTCGTAGTAGGCGTGGGCGCGGGCCGCCTCGTACTCCATCAGCTTGAGGAACTCGGGGGTGTAGCGTCCCGCGGCCAGGTCGGCGTCCGCGACGCCGAAGCGCACGAGATCCTCCTGGGTCAGATAGACGTGCTTTGTCCGGGCGTCGGGCTGAACGTCGCGCATGATGTTGGTCAGCTGGAGCGCCACCCCGAGATTGACGGCGTACTCGCGCGCCCGCACGTCCGAGTAGCCGAAGATCTCGATGCAGCAGAGCCCGACGGCGGACGCGACGCGGTAGCAGTAGGGGTAGAGCTCGTCGAAGGTCTTATAGGCGGAGCGGTCGAGGTCCATCTCCACGCCCGCGATGATCTCGTTGAGCGCCTCGCGCGGGATCGGGAAGAGCTTCACCGCCTCCTGCAGCCGTTGAGCCGCCGGGTGCGCCGGCGAGCCGTCGAAGACCTGAGCGATTTCCGCGCGCCAGCGCCCGAGCTCCTTGCGCTTGGCGGCTTGGTCCTGCCCGACGTCGACCGCGTCGTCCACGATGCGGCAGAAGGCGTAGACGGCGTAGAGGGCCTCGCGCTGGGGGCGCGGCAGGCAGAGAAACGCGTAGAAGAAGTTGGAGCGGCTCTTGCGCGTCAGCCGAGAGACGAACTTCGTCGGATTCATGCCGCGCGCAGTCCCGCTGGCCTGGGCGCGTAGCCGCGCTCGACGAACCAGGCTACCGCGTCCCGGAGAGCGCCCTCGACCGGAGTCTGCGGCAGGCCGAGCTCGCGGACGGCCTTCTCGGCGCTGAAGTACATGCGCTTTCGCGACATGCGCACGGCTGTCAACGGCACCTGGGGTGTCCCGCCCGTCACCCGGGCCGCGCCCTCCATGCAGAGGGCGGCGAGCCACGCCACGCCGTACGGCACCTGAAACCGGGGCGCGCGGACACCCGTGATCGCGGCCAGCGCCCGGAAGATCTCGATGAGGGGCATGTTGCGATGGCCGAGCACGTACTTCTGGCCGATCCTCCCGCGCTCGGCGGCCAGGATGTGGCCGCGCGCGACGTCGGAGACGTGGACCACGTTCAGGCCCGTGTCGACCGAGCCCACCATCTTGCCCTTGAGAAAGTCCACGACCATTTGCCCCGTCGGCGTGGGCTTGACGTCCCACGGCCCGATCGGCGCCGAGGGGTTCACGATCACGATCGCGGCCCCGCGCGCCACGAGCTCGTCGGCGACCCGCTCGGCGAGGAACTTCGAAGCTTTGTACGGTCCCACCATGTCCTCGAGTCCCACGGGGCTCGTCTCGTCTCCCGGCGTTCCGTCCTTGGGAATGCCCAGCGCGCCGACCGTCGAGGTATAGACGATGCGCTCGGCGCCCGCCTCGGCGGCGGCGGTCAGGACGTGCCGCGTGCCGTCCACGTTGGCCCGGTAGAGCTCGCGCGGATCGCGTGCCCAGAGCCGGTAGTCAGCGGCGACGTGGTAGACGTGACGAGCGCCCTTGACCGCCGCACGGAGCGAATCCGGGGCGAGGAGATCGCCCTCGGCAATCTCGACCGCGCACCCCTCGAGCGCCCTCCGGTCGCTCCCCTTGCGCGCCAGGACGCGCACGCTCCGGCCGTCGGCCAGCAGCTCCCGAACGAGGTTGGCGCCGACGAATCCGGTGCCGCCCGTGACGAGCGCGTCCATCAGCGGAGATCGTCCTCAGCCGCAAGCACGAACCTGGTCGTGCTCTGGAACGCTTCCGCCACGGCCGCGAGGGCCAGCTGGGTGGCACGCTGGAGCTTGAGCGCCCTCGCGAGGACTGCCGGGTGTCTGAGGAGGATCACCGCCGCGCGGCCCTTGAGCATCCGCCCGTCAGGCGTGACGAGGCCCAGGAGCTCAGCGGGCAGGCTGTCCCTCGCGTCGTCGGACACGCCGCGAAGAACCAGCGCGGGACAGGCAGCCTGCGAGGCAGCCCGCAGAATGACCGATGATTCCATGTCCACGGCGACCGCGCCGGTAGCCTCCCGCAGAGCCGCCTTGGCATCGGCGGATGCAACGATCTCCATGGCGGTCGCGAGCGTGCCCTCCGCGAAGGGAATGCCGCAACGCTCGAAGGCTTCGACGTAGCGGCGATGCTGAACGGGATTGACCGCGTACCGCTCTCCCCGTGTGCCTATCACCGTCTCAGGAAGGACTACTGTCCCCCTCTCCACCTTCGGGTCGAGGGCCCCGCATACCCCAGCGGAGACCACGAGCGGACGCCCGAGCATCGCGAGCAGCACGGGAAAGCGGATGGAGAGAAGGCTGGCTCTGAGGCCCACCGCAACAACGGAGAAGACGTCATTTCCAAAAGCGGGAAACTGGATCGACGTGAGGCGTGGCAGGCCGAGCGCCCGGGCCAGGGCTCGGGCTTCGAGCTCAACCGCCGTGAGTATGAGGATCGGACTCAAGCTGGCCGGCGCCGGCCGCGGCCACCCTCAGCGCCTTCTCCTTCTCCTTGCGCTCGACCCAGGCCTTCCAGCTATTGCCCGCCGCGGTGTCCTTGCCCGTGAACTTGATGGTGGCGATATCACGGTAGGGAATGGTAAAGGGCCCGTTGCCCTGCTCGTCGAAGAGCTGGATGAAGGGCTCGGGCACGTCCACATTACGGTTGAAGATGTAGCCGACGACCTCGCTGCCATCCGTCTTCACGACCGTCGTATTGCCGCGGTAGTCGAAGGCGAAGTCGACCACCTCGTGGAGCGACGTGTAGTCGTTGATCTGCGGAACCCACCCCTCGAGGCTCATGGAGATCACAGCTTTCCGGAGAGCGTGACGGCGACGGTCTCGGCGAAGCCCTTGAAGGAGCTGAACGTATGATCGACCGCCGTCGCCTCGTAGCCACAGTGGACCATGCAATCCTGGCACTTCTCGTTGCCGCTCTTCTTGCCGTAGTTCTCCCACTTCGTGCCGTCCATCAGCTCCTGGAAGCTGGCCGCATAGCCTTCCTGGAGCAGGTAGCAGGGGCGCTGCCAGCCGAACATATTAAAGGTAGGATTGCCCCACGGCGTGCACTCGAAATCCTTCTTGCCCATGAGGAAGCGCAGGAAAAGCGGCGACTGGTTGAACTTCCAGCGCCGCTTCGCGCTCGAAAGTATCTCGCTGAAGAGCTGGTTGGTGCGCGACTGGTGCAGGAAGTGCTCCTGGTCGGGCGCCTTCGAGTAGCTGTAGCCGGGCGAGAGCATCATGCCCTCCACCCCGAGGTCCATCATCTCGTCGAAGAACTCGCGCATCCTGAGCGGCGACGCCCCGTCGAACAATGTCGTGTTCGTCGTCACCCGGAACCCGCGCTGGAGCGCCGCCCTGATCCCCTCCACCGCCTCGTCGAAGACGCCGTCGCGGCACACCGCCTCGTCGTGCTCCTCCCGGAGCCCGTCCATGTGCACGCTGAACGTCAGGTACTTGGACGGCGTGAACAGGTCGAGCTTCTCCTTGAGCAGGATGGCGTTGGTGCAGAGATAGATGTACTTCCGCCGCTTCACGAGCTCGGTCACCAGTCTGTCGATGTCGGGGTACATGAGCGGCTCGCCGCCCGGAATGCTCACGATGGGCGCCCCGCACTCTTCCACGGCCTTGAGACAGGCCTCGACCGTCAGGTGCTTCTTGAGGATCTGGGCCGGGTACTGGATCTTGCCGCAGCCGGCGCAGGCGAGGTTGCATCGGAAGAGGGGCTCGAGCATCAGGACGAACGGGTAGCGCTTCCGGCCACGCAGCTTCTGCTTGAGCACGTAACTCGCGACCGTGTACATCTGGGAAACCGGCACGCTCATCTGGTCAGCGACCTCTCTCGTGTGTGGTTAGCGTAGTCGCGACGACCCGCTTCCCCGCGGGCGCCTCATCCGCCCAGCCTCGGAACACCGACACGGCCTTGAGGCCATAGGCTATCAGAAAAACTGCCACATGCACCAGGATTCCGGCCCCCAACAGGGCCTTCTCCCCGATCCAGGCGGTGATACCAAGGTTGAAGAGGACAATTCCCCAGTAGAGACCGATCCCGCCCCACGGCGAGCCCGGCGGCCGGGGCCGGCGCCGGACCACCCAGAGGTAGCCGGCCACGATCATCCAGCCGACGAGAAACCAGCCCGCGAAGTTCGACAGCGGCACCCCGAAATAGACACCCGGGTCGGCGTAGTAAAAGATCCGCCCGAGGAACCAGCGCTCTCCGAGGACCGCGAGCGGATCCACCACGACGTCCATCAGCATCATGAGCGCTCCGGCGAGGACAGCCGGCGCCCAGCCCTGGGCCCGTCCCAGCGCCCAGCGCGCCAGGCAGTACGAGGCGTAGGCGAGGAAGGGGAAGGACAGCGAATCGAAAAACGGGATGTTCGAGATGTAGAGCTCACGACCCACGGTGCTGCCGGTGTAGTGGTACAGGCCGAACGGGATGCCGACGCGGGTCGAGGTGTATTCGGCGGTGAAGGCGACGAGCCAGCCCCACCCGAGCCACCCACCGGCCCGGCGCCACCCGAGGTCGCGGCCGGCGAGAACGAGAAAAGCGGCGAGAAAAACGAAGACGTAGGGGCGCAGCAGCAGCGTCCCCGCGAGCAGAGTCGGCCAGCTGGCTGGCTCGTGGGGCATGTCACCGACCTTAGCGGACTTCCCGCGAGTTTTCAACGTGGCGCGGGTGCAGGCCGGGCGCGGGCTGTGTTAGTATCGGTCGATGTGCGACACCGAGAAAGCACGGAGCCAGGTATGACTCCGCCCACCATCGTCCAGTCCGAGATCGACACGGCCATCGATCGGGCACACTCGGCCCTCCTCGCGGCTCAGGCCCCCGACGGGCACTGGGTCGGCGAGCTCGAGGCGAACAGCACGATCACCAGCGAGTATCTGCTCTTCTGCCACTTCCTGGACCGGGCGGACCGCGAGCGGGAAGCCAAGATGGTGCGCTACCTGCGCGGGTGCCAGGTCGCGGACGGAGGGTGGAGTCTCTACGAGGGCGGACCGTCCAACGTCTCGGCCACCATCAAAGCCTATTTCGCGATGAAGGTGGCGGGCGTGGGAGTGAACGACCCGGCCATGGCGCGGGCGCGGGCTCTCATCCACGGCTGGGGCGGCCCCGTCGAGGCCGACGTCTTCACCAAGATCCTCCTGGCGCTCTTCGGCGAGTATGACTGGCGCGGCGTGCCGGCCATGCCGGTCGAGATCATGCTGCTGCCCCGCTGGTCCTACTTCAACCTCCACGAAGTGTCCTACTGGTCGCGGACGGTCATCGTCCCGCTCCTGATCCTCATGGACGCCAAGCCGGTCAAGCGCTTGCCCGAGTCCTGCCGGCTCGACGAGCTCTGGCCGGTGCCGCGCGAGCGGGCAAGTCTGCGGTTCAGGCGCATCCCGCGCCCCTTCTCGCCCAAGCGCTTCATCTGGAAGAACCTCTTCATCGGTGTGGACGACGCGCTCAAAGGCTGGGAGAAGCTGGGGCCGCGGCCCTTCCGCGGTCGCGCCATCGAGGCCGCGCAGAAGTGGCTGGAGGAGCGGCTGGCGGTGCCGGGCGGGCTCGGCGGCATCTTTCCCGCGATGACGAATGCCGTGCTCGCCCTCCGCACCCTGGGCTATCCGGAGGATCATCCGCTGATCCGCGGCCAGGTCAAGGAGATCGAAAACCTGGGCGTGGAAAGCACGCAGTCGCTTCACTACCAGCCGTGCGTGTCGCCCGTGTGGGACACCTCGCTCGCGGTCAACGCACTCATCGAGTCGGGGCTGCCCGCCGACCATCCGCAGCTCGTGCGGGCCGGCGAGTGGATGATGGACAAGCAGATTACCGTGCCGGGCGACTGGCAGGCCAAGCGGCCCCACGTGGCGCCGGGCGGCTGGCCCTTCCAGTACGACAACGACTTCTATCCAGACCTCGACGACTCGGCCATGGTCATGATGGCCCTGGCCAAGACGCGCGGGCTCGACGCCGAGCGCAAGGCGCGCTGCATCGACCGGGGCTTGACGTGGTTCCTCGGCATGCAGGGCGGGGACGGCGGTTGGGGCTCCTTCGACGCCGACAACGACAAGCTCATCTTCAACAACATTCCGTTCGCCGATCACGGTGCTCTCCTCGACCCTTCGACGGAGGACCTGACCGGACGAGGGCTCGAGCTCCTGGGCACCCTCGGCTACAGGCTGGATCACCCCGCGGCCCAGTCGGCGCTCGCCTTCATCAGGAAGAGCCAGCATCAGTCCGGCGGCTGGTACGGTCGCTGGGGCGTCAACTACGTCTACGGCACCTGGTCGGTGCTGCGCGGGCTGGGCGCCATCGGCGAGGACTGCAGCAAGGACTACGTCCAGCGTGCCGTCGCCTGGCTCGAAGCGCGCCAGAACGCTGACGGCGGCTGGGGCGAGACCCTGGGCTCCTACGAGGACGACGATCTGGCCGGCCGTGGCGAGTCGCTTCCGAGCCAGGCGGCGTGGGCGCTCCTGGCGCTCTTCGCCGCCGGGCGCGTCGAGGGGCCGGCGGTCGAGAAGGGCATCCGCTATCTGATCGACCGGCAGAACGCCGACGGCACGTGGGACGATCCCCTCTGGAACGGCACGGGCTTCCCGCGGGTCTTCTACCTCAAATACCACCTCTACGCGAAGTACTTCCCGCTCTGGGCGCTGGGAGTATATCGGGGCACGGCGGCGTGACGGACGGATCGGCCGGGCCCGACACCTGGCCACTGCCGGCGCGCTGGGTCGAGAGACTCGGGTGGCTCGTTCTCTACATCGTCGAGTCCCTCGGCCGCTTCGCCCGCTTCCTCGGCCAGGCGGTCGCGCTGGTCTTCATCCCGCCACTGAAGCTCGGCCGGCTGGCCGGGCGCATCTATTTCATCGGCTTCAAGTCACTGACGATCGTGATCCTCACGGGTGCCTTCACCGGCATGGCCCTGGGGTTGCAGGTCTTCCTCACGCTGCAGCGGGTGGGTTCCGAGGCGTTCGTAGGGCCGGCGGTGGGGATCGCCCTCGTGCGTGAGCTGGGGCCCGTGCTGACCGCGGTGTTCGTCACGGGCCTGGCCGGCTCGGCCCTCACCGCCGAGCTGGGCATCATGCGGATCACCGAGCAGATCGACGCGCTCATGGTGATGGCGCTGAACCCGGTGCGCTACCTCGTGGTGCCGGCCATCCTCGCGGGGCTCATCAGCTTCCCGATGTTGACGGCCATCTTCGACGTGGCCGGCATCTACGGCGGCTACCTGGTCGCGGTCATCCTCCTCGGCATGTCGCCGGGGACGTACTTCGGGCAGATGCACGCCTTCGCCGACATGGCCGACGTCATGGTCGGCTTCTGGAAGTCCCTCGCCTTCGGCGCGCTGGTGCCGTGGGTCTGCACGTACAAGGGCTTTCACTGCGGGCACGGCGCGGAAGGGGTGTCGCGCGCGACGACCGAAGCGGTCGTCCTCTCCTGCGTGCTGATCCTCGTCTTCAACTACTTCCTGGGCTCCGTGCTGCCATGATCCGCATCCAGGGCCTGCGAAAGTCCTTCGGCAGCCAGCCCGTGCTGCAGGGGGTGGATCTCGACGTCGCGACGGGCGAGGTCATGATCATCATCGGCCGGAGCGGCGGCGGCAAGTCGGTGCTGCTCAAGCACCTGCTCGGGCTCCTGCGGCCGGACGCGGGCGCCGTGCTCGTGGACGGCGTCGACATCACCAAGCTCCGCGGCGCCGCCCTCGAGGCGGTCCGCCGGCGCTACGGCGTCGTCTTCCAGGGCGGGGCGCTCTTCGACTCGATGTCGGTCTTCGACAACGTCGCCTTCCCCCTGCGCGAGAAGACGAACCTGGCCGCCGGCGACGTCGCCCAGCGGGTGGAGGAGAAGCTCCTCCAGGTCGGGCTCGTGGACATGGGGCACAAGAACCCGGCCGAGATCTCGGGCGGCATGCGCAAGCGGGTGGCTATCGCGCGGGCCCTCGTGACCGAGCCGGAGATCGTCTTCTTCGACGAGCCCACCACGGGGCTCGACCCGATCCTCGTCAACACCATCCATCACCTCATCCAGGACCTGCACCGCAAATTCCGCTTCACGGCCGTCATGGTCAGCCACGAGATCCCGGAGATCTTCGAGATCGCCGACCGTGTCGCCATGCTGCACGAGGGCGTGATCATCGAGACGGGGGACGCCCGGAGCCTCCAGGCCTCGACGAACCCGCTCGTGCAGCGATTCATCCGCGGAGAGCCCGAAGGCGCCAACCATGCCGCGTGAGACGAAGGGAGAAGCCGCATGAGACGATCGACGCTGGACCTGGCCGTCGGGGTCTTCGTCCTGCTGGGCATCTTGGCCCTGGGCTGGCTTTCGGTTAGACTCGGAAAAGTCGATTTCTTCGGAGGCGAGAGCTACACGGTGACAGCGGACTTCCCCTCGACCGGCGGCCTCAAGAACGGGTCCAGCATCGAGATCGCCGGCGTGGAGATCGGCCGTGTCACCTCGATCCAGCTCGCCAATTACCAGGCCCACGTGGTCATGTCCATCCGGAACGGCATCAAGCTCACGGAAGACTCGATCGCGTCCATCAAGACCCGGGGGCTCATCGGCGAGAAGTTTCTCCAGATCAGCCCCGGCGGGTCCGATCGGATCATCAAGCCGAACGGCAAGATCACCGAGGTGGAACCGCCGATCGACCTCGAGGAGCTGCTGTCCAAGTACGTTTTCGGGAAAGTCTAATGAGGCCAGCCGCACTGCCCGCCCGACTGTCCGTCCGAGTGCCCGTCCGATTGCCCGCCCCATTTGGAGGTCCAGCAATGACTGGTCGTCTCTTCCGGGGACTCGCGACCGCGGGTCTCCTCGTACTGTCAACAGTCCAGGGCGGCTGGGCCGCCACGGCCCAGGAGCAGCTCAAGGGCGCCATCGAACGCGTCGTCTCCACGCTGGACAGCCCCGCGATGAAGGGCGAGGGCAAGGCGGCCGAGCGGCGCGCCGCGGTTCGACAGATTGCCAACGAGATCTTCGACTTCGGCGAGATCGCGCGACGGTCCCTCGGGCGCTACTGGCAGCCCCTGTCCGACGCCCAGCGTACCGAGTTCGTCGGGCTCTTCGGCGACCTCCTCGAGCGCTCCTACATCTCCAAGATCGAGCTGTACGGCGGCGAGAAGATCGTCTACAGCGGCGAGCGCATGGACGGCGACCTCGCCATCGTGAGCACCAAGATCATCACCAAGAACGGCACCGAGGTACCCATCGACTACCGGCTCTTTCGGCGTGGCGACCGCTGGATGGTCTACGACGTCAACATCGAGGGCATCAGCCTCGTGTCGAACTATCGCACCCAGTTCAACAAGATCATCCAGAGCAACGGCTACAATACCCTGGTCGATCGCATGAAAGCCAAGCAGACCGAGTCGCTCGAGGATGCCAGTCAGAAGAAGAAAGCCCTGAAGTAGGCCCGCCGGCGCGCGGGATGGCGCCTCAGTCATGACCGGGCACGAGCTCGCCGGCCTCCTCGACGCCCAGGGGTTCGACTTCTTCACCGGCGTCCCCTGCTCGCTTGCCGAAGGCGTGATCGCAGCCCTTGAGCGCCATTCCCCAGGCGGCCGGGAACCCTATATCCCGGCCGTTCGCGAGGACATCGCGCTCGGGCTGGCGGCCGGCGCCTGGCTCGGCGGCCGCGTGCCGGCCGTGGTCATGCAGAACTCCGGGCTCGGCACGAGCGCGAACGCCCTCGTCTCCCTCTCGCTCCTCTACCGGCTGCCCGCCGTGCTGCTCGTGACCTGGCGCGGCTTCGAGGGTCAGGACGCCCCGGAACACATCGTGATGGGCCAGATCACGCGGCCCCTTCTCGATCTCATGGGCGTGCCGCACCGTGTGCTCGAGCGGGGGAGCGAGAGAGCCGACGTGGCCTGGGCCCGCGCCGAAGCCCTGCGCCTGAGCCAGCCGGTGGCGCTTCTGCTGCCACCGCGCGTGCTGGACGCAGACGCCGAGGAGCCTGCGGCGCCAGAAGCCCCCAGGCACCCGGCTCCGGTCCCCACGGCGCCGTGGCCGGCGAGGCCGGCGTCCCTGTCCCGCTTCGAGGCCCTTCGCGCCGCCGTGGAGGCTCTCGGGAGCGAACCCGTCATCCACGCCAACGGGTACGTCTGCCGCGAATCCTTCGCCGTGCGCGACCGGCCGGAGAACTTCTACATGATCGGGTCCATGGGGCTGGCATCGTCCATCGCCCTGGGGCTGGCGCTCGCCCGCCCGGCGCAGCCGGTGATAGTCTTCGACGGCGACGGCAATCTCCTCATGAACCTGGGCATCCTGCCCATGGTCGGCGGAGGCCCGGCGATCAGGCGCGGGCGACCGGTCAACATCGTCCACGTCGTCTTCGACAACGGCGTCTACGGCTCGACGGGCGGACAGCTGTCGCCATCGCGCGGCGTCGGCCTCGACGCGGTGGCGGCGGCCTGCGGATATGCGCGGACCGCGTCGGTCGACTCGGCGGCCGGCGTGGAGAGCGCGCTTCGCGGAGCGCTGGAGGGTGACGGTCCGAGCTTCATTCTCGTCCGGGTCAGCGCCGAGGAGCGGACGGTGCCACGCATCCCCTATAGCCCCGAGGAGATCCGCGACCGTTTCCGACGCGCCATCGGGAGCTCGTGAGCGGCAGGCTCCTGCGGCCGCTGCTCCTCGCGGTCGGCCTCGGCTTCATCGCATGGCTCGTCTGGGATCTGGGGCCCGCCGCGGTGTGGGAGACCATCCGCACCCTGTCCTGGCGGCTCGCGCTCCTCGTACTCTTCCCGTACTGCGTGGCCGTCGCTCTCGACACGCTCGGCTGGCGCGTGCTCCTGCCCGGCTGCCGCGTCCCGTGGGAAGCACTGGCCTCGGCGCGCCTGGCGGGCGAGTCCGCGAATCTGCTGACGCCAACGGCCTCGGTGGGCGGCGAGCCCCTCAAGGCATACCTCGTACGCGGCCGGCTGCCGCTCGACGAGGGGCTCGCCTCGGTGGTCGTGGACAAGACCACGATGGTGATCGGGCAAGCCGTCTTCCTCGCCGCCGGACTCGCCGTGGCGCTCCTCACGCTCGACCAGCCGTCGAGGGCGGTGACCATCGCGATGGCCGCCCTGCTCGCTGCGGAGATCATCGGAGTGGGAGGCTTCGTCGTGGTGCAGATCCGGGGAGGCGTCGCCGGAGCGACCCGCGTCCTCCGGCGGCTCGGGCTCGGGCCGGCCGAGCGCCACCAGGAGCTGCTCCATGGCGTGGACCGACGGCTCGCGCGCGTGTATCTGCATCGCCCCGCCCGCGTGCTGCTGTCCTCGCTGCTCCACACGCTCGGCTGGGCGGTGGGCGGCCTGGAAATCTACCTGGTGCTGACGCTGGCGGGCATCCCCGTGAGCCTCGCCACCGCGCTCGTCCTCGAAGCGGTCAGCAGCGCCGTCAGGTTCGCGACCTTCATGATCCCCGGCTCGCTCGGCGCGCTCGAGGGGGGCAACGTCGCGATCTTCGTGGCCTTCGGGCTGCCGGGAGCGGCGGGATTGTCCTTCTCCCTCGTCCGTCGCCTCCGCGAAGCGACCTGGGCGCTGGTGGGGCTCGGAGCACTGACGATGTTCCAGGCCGGTCGCCGATAAGGGCCCATCTGCGACCCATACGTAAGTACCAATGGGGCGAGGATCTGGGCCCTTCTCGACGCCCGACGGTGATTTTCGCCCGGATGGTCGGCTCGGTTCGAGACGCGTGGGTCGGTGTGGTAATATGACGCGACTTTACTCATTCTCTGGGAGGTCCACGTGGGATCGGTACGCGTCGCCATCATCGGTGTCGGCAACTGCGCCTCGGCGCTCGTGCAGGGAGTTCACTACTACAAGAACGCCCCGGACGACGGCTTTATCCCGGGTCTCATGCAGCCCCGCCTCGCCGGCTACCACGTGGGCGACATCGAGTTCTCGGCGGCCTTCGACGTGGATGTCAACAAGGTCGGCCGCGATCTCTCCGAGGCGATCTGGGCGAAGCCCAACAACACGGTGCGCTTCGGCGAGGTGCCGCCTCTCGGGGTGCCGGTGCAGCGCGGCATGACCCATGACGGCCTGGGCCACTATCTCTCCCAGATCATCACCAAGGCGCCCGGCCCCACGGTGGACATCGCCGGCATCCTGCGCGAGACGCGCACCGACGTGGTGGTCAACTATCTGCCCGTCGGCAGCGAGATGGCGACCAAGTGGTACGTCGAGCAGGTCCTCGACGCCGGCTGCGCCTTCGTCAACTGCATTCCGGTCTTCATCGCCCGGGAGGAGTACTGGCGGCGGCGCTTCGAGGAGCACGGCCTGCCCATCGTGGGCGACGACGTCAAGTCGCAGGTGGGCGCGACCATCGTCCACCGGGTGCTCACCAAGCTCTTCATGGACCGCGGCGTCCGGATGGAGCACACGAGCCAGCTCAACGTGGGCGGGAACACCGACTTCTTGAACATGCTCGAGCGCTCGCGCCTGGCCTCCAAGAAGATCTCGAAGACCGACGCCGTCCGCTCCCAGCTCGCCCACGAGATGGAGGCCGACGACATCCACATCGGCCCGAGCGACTACGTGCCGTGGCTGAACGACCGCAAGTGGGCGCACATCCGGCTCGAGGGCCGCTCCTTCGGCGATCAGCCGATCAACCTCGAGCTCAAGCTGGAGGTATGGGACTCCCCCAACTCCGCCGGCGTCGTCATCGACGCGATTCGCTCCTGCAAGATCGCCATGGACCGCGGGCTCAAGGGCGCCCTCCTCGCCCCCTCGGCGTACCTGATGAAGTCTCCGCCCGAGCAGTGGTCGGACGAGACCGCTCACGAGCGGCTCGAGCGCTTCATCGATGGGGACGTCTAGCCCGATCCGCTCCGTGGGATACGGTCCGCGCCGGACTCGGGTGGTAGACTGGGGGCGTTGTCTCGGGGCCATGCCATGATCGTCATCTCGAGAACGGGACGCCTGCTGCGCCGATTGGTCCGGCTCTCCTGCCGTCGGCCGCTTCTTACCATCACTCTCTCCCTCATCCTGGCCGTTGCCGGCGTCGCCTATACGCTGCACGCGCTCAGCTTCAGGACCTCCGGCCGCGACCTCCTCCCGAAGGACGCCGGCTACGTCGTGCGCTACAACCAGTATGCGCGGGACTTCGGCGAGCTCGAGGACATCGTCATCGTCATCGAGGCGCGGTCGTTCGAGGCGGCCAAGGACTACGCCGCGCGCCTCGTCCAGGAGCTGCGCGCCTCGCCGCTCAAGTTCCCGCGCGTGGCCTACCGGGTCGACCCGAAGCGCTTCGAGGGCCGCCAGCTCCTCTATCTCCCGGTCGACCAGCTCAAGGAGATCCGCGAGAAGGTCTTCGACCACCAGGAGTTCATGGAGAGCTTCGCGGGAGACCCGAGCCTGGCGCGGTTGATCGAGGGCGCCAACGCCGGGATGGCTTCGGCCTTCGTCGCCAACATGTTCGATCTCGGCTTGGGCCAGGGCAGCGGCGAGGACACGCGCTTCCTGCAGATGGTGCTCGACCAGATCGCCGGGCGCCTCGACCACCCCACCCCGTACCAGTCGCCGTGGGGCACCCTCTTCTCCCTGCGCGACCACGCGCCAGACGCGGGCTACTTCCTCTCGGACGACAAGAGCCTGCTCTTCGTGCTCGCGGAGACGCCCGAGAGAGAGAAGGGCAGCTTCATGAGCGACCGCCGGGCCATCGAGATCATCCGCGGCGTCATCGCGGACCTCAAGCCGGCCTTCCCCAACGTGCAGGCCGGAGTCACCGGCGGTCCGACCCTGTCCAACGACGAGATGACCGCGGCCTTCCACGACAGCAGCGTGGCGACCGTGCTCGCCTTCGCGCTGACGCTCGTGGTGATGCTGCTGGCCTTCTGGCGCGTGGGCAAGCCGCTCCTGATGCTGGCGGTGCTGGCGGTGACGCTCGCCTGGTCCATGGGCATCATCACGCTGACCGTGGGGCACCTGACCATCTTCTCCGTGATGTTCATCTCGATCGTCATCGGCATCGGCATCGACTACGGCATTTACTTCCTCTTCCGCTACGAGGAGGAGATCTTTCTCGGCCGCAATCTCAAGGAGGCGCTGGAGCTCACCGCGGCCCGGACCGGCCCCGGGATGCTCATCGGCGCGCTCACGGCGGGTGGCACCTTCTACGTGCTCATGCTGACCGATTTCCGCGGCATCCAGGAGCTCGGCTTCATCGCCGGCACGGCCATCCTGATGGCCTGGTTGGGCATGATGACGTTCTTCCCCGCGCTGCTGGCTCTCGTGGACGGCCACCACGCCGCGCGACCCCGCAACCAGGCCCCACGGGCGCATGCCCTCGAGCGCATGCACGTGCCGGTGCTGGACCGGCTGGTACGCTACCCCAAGACGGTGCTCACCGTCGCCGGGGTCGCGACGGCGGCCTCGCTCTGGGCGCTCCCGTACGTAGGCTTCGACTACAACCTGCTGAACCTCCAGCCCAAGGGCACGGAGTCGGTGGTGTGGGAGAGGCGCATCCTCGCCAACACCGGGCGTACGGGCTTCAACGGGCTGGCCTCGGCGACGACCCTCGACGAGCTCCGCCGGAAGCAGGACGCTTTCGAAAAGCTCCCGTCGGTGTCCGAGGTCGACTCGGTTCTTCGCATCATTCCCGACAACCAGAAGGAGAAGATCGGTATCATCCGGACCTTCGCGCCCGTGGTCGCACCGGTTCGCGTCGGCCGTTCGAGCCCGGTCGACCTCGACCGGCTGACCCGCGGGCTCAGCGAGCTGAAGCGAAGGCTGGACATCTTCGCCTCGGAGGCGGGGGACAAGCTGCCGGATGACCTCAAGCAGCTGCGCAAGCAGACAACTGCCCTGATCAAGACCCTCCAATCGGCCGACCGCGAGGTCTCCGAGCCCGCGCTGACGCACCTGCAGGCCCAGCTCTACCGCGACTTCATCGACAAGTTCTTCAGCCTCCAGCGCAACCTGAATCCGCGCGAGATCGGCCTCGCGGACGTGCCGGACGAGCTCCGGCACAAATTCATCGGGAAGCAGGGCGACTTCCTGCTGCAGATCCACCCCAGCGTGGACATCTGGGAGCGCAACGGGGCGCAGCAGTTCGTGCGCGATCTCAGATCGGTCGACCCGGACGTGACGGGCGCGCCGATCATCACCTACGAGGCCATCGGCTACATGGAGCGCGCCTACTACCAGGGCACGATATACGCGTTCCTCCTCGTGGGCCTCCTGTCCTACCTTCTGATGCGCCGGGTGAAGGAGACGCTGCTGGCACTCCTGCCCCTGGTTCTGGGCCTGCTCTGGACGATCGGCCTGATGCGGGTCTTCGGCGTCCAGTTCAACATGGCCAATGTCTGGGGGCTGCCGCTCATCATCGGCGCCTCAGCGGAATTCGGGCTCAACGTGATGGTGCGCTACCTCGAGGGGCGCGCCCACGGGGGCCCGCTCGTGGCGCGCAGCACCGTGATGGGGGTCGCGCTGAGCGGCATCAGCACGATGGTCGGCTTCGGAAGCCTCATGGTCGCGCGACACCAGGGTATCTACAGCCTGGGAGTTCTCCTGACGATTGGAGCGGGCTGCGGTCTCGTCGCAAGCCTCATCGTCCTGCCCGTCATCCTGCGGTTGATCGTCCGCCCCGCCGCCGTGCGCGCGCCCGGCGCCGTGGCCCGCTCCTCAGCCGCCTAGCAGGGCGCCGAGAAGGGCCCAGATGCGAGGCGGCGCCCGAAGGGCCGCACGCGAGGCGTAGTCTCTCTACGTTGAGCGTGCGGCCGAGCGCGCCAACGAAGCAGATGGGCCCTTATCGGCGCCCTGCCGCCGGCTAGAAGGCGTCGGGGGCAGAGGCGATGCGATCGAGATCGGCGTGGGTGTAGGAGCCGAGGCTCCGGAAGTCCAGGTCGGTGTAGTTCCGGATCCAGCGCATCGCGATCTTCGCCGCCTTGCGGTAGCGCTCCGCGGTATCCGCGTCCCTCCTCGGCAGGAGCTTCAGGATGTCCTCGGTCTCCTCGTGGAGGAGCCGCTTGACGAGCGCGAAGTCGTGGACCTTCGACGGGTCGGTCGCGTCCTCGGCGTGGTGCCGGATGCGCTGGGCGATCTGGGCCACCGACATGCGGCCGGTGGCGAGATCTTCCATCAGCGCCGGGTGAACGCCGGGCCTGCCCGCGAGGCTGTCGATGCCCTTGGCGCCGCGGCCCGTCAGCCACCCCTCGACGTACTCGACGACCATGCGCGCGTTGCGCCGCGTCCCCTCGACCGTGATGGGCCCGGCGGGCACCTCGATCCGGACCGGATAGTTGTCGGGATTGGCCATCCTGGCACTCGGCCTCCATCCCGACCCGAGGAGTCGCCTGAACGGGTCGGCCGCCGTCTTCATGTGGAAGATGTGGGCCACCCAGGCGCGGATGAAGCCCTGCTGCGCCTCCCACTCCTTGTCGGCGTGAATCGATTCGCCCGCGACCCTGTTGACCTCGGCGTCGCTGCTCGGCAGCGCGGTCGCCATGCCGCCGATCGGCACCGCGCCACGCTTGAGGCAGATCGCGACCAGCCGCCGGAAGATATCGGCGAGGAAGGGCGTCGTCTTGATGTCCACGCCGAAGCGGTCCGGCCAGACCGATTTCGGGTCGGCCATGATGAACTCGAAGATCGAGGCCTTCAGGTCCCAGCGTGCGGCGTTGAGACCCGCGGCGTAGGGGCCGAGGGCGTAGAGCATCTCCTCCATCAGGTAGACGGCCGGCAGTGACTCGACGAGCGGGATACCGCGAATGACGGCATCCTCGAGAAACGGGAGATGCTTCCGGCTCGCGTCGAAGAAGTCGCGGTACCACGCGACTTCTTCCGCGCTCTCGACCTTGGGCAGGTAGAAGTAGATGCCCTGCCCGCGGCCCGCCTGGGCGCGACCCGCGTAGAAGAGCGTCAGCGCGGTGCCGAGAATGGCCGCCGGCACAGGCCGGCCGTCCACGCTCACATCGTGCTCGTCGAGGTGGAGGCCCCGCTCGCGGTGCATGAAGAAGGGCAGCTCGCCGGGCGCGATACGGTACTCTCTGCCACGCGCCTCGTCCGAATAGGTGAGCTCGCGATTGACCGCGGCCAGGCGGTTCAGCGCCGCCCGGACGGTGTCCACCAGCCGGTGGCCGCCCGAGTCCTCGTCGTCGTCGAGGTCGCCTTCGGCACGCTCGCCCTCGGGACCGGGATTGAGCGCGTTGATGAACATGCTCGTGATCGAGCACGGCCCGGAGATCTCGATACCGGGCCGCTTGAGGTCCTCGGGCACCGGCGGCACTTTCCAGTCGCCCGTGGTGGCTGCGGACGCCGGCTGGGGCCCGGGCAGCGTGCCCTGCTCGAGGGCGCGGCGCAGCACCGCGTCGCGCTGCCGCCTGAGCGCGTGGACACGCGGCGTGAAGTCGTCGTGGAGCTTGCAGAGATACACACAGAAATGCTCGGTGAAGATCTGGGCCGCGCCCTCCACCGGGGCGAAACGGACGCGCGCCGTCGCGCTCGCAGGGGCCATCTAGAGCCTGGCGACCTCGACCAGGTTCGAGTGCAGCGCCGGCCCCCCTCCAATGTCGGCCACCCGGTCGTCCGTGATCACGTTGACGCCGCGGGCGCCCGCCTGGTGCTTGGACCACCAGATGCCTTCGATGACGGCCAGGCCGGGGCGGGTGTCTTCGGTGACGGTCGCGGCGAATCTGGCCTGCCCCCGGGCGCTCCGCACCACGACGGCATCGCCGTCGGCGATGCCGCGCGATCGCGCGTCCTCCGGGTGGAGGAGCACCGATGGTCCCCGCTGGCGACGCCGCAGCAGACCCGACTGGCTGAAGGAAGAGTTCAGGAAGAAGCGATTCGGCGGCACGATGCACTGGAGCGGATAGCGGCGCGCCAGAATTTCGTTCTCCGGCCCCTCGACAAGTGGCACGTAGGTCGGCAGCGACGGCAGCCCGCCGGTGGCCGTGGACCCGGAGACGAACTCGACCTTGCCCGACGGCGTCGGTGCCCCGTCGGCGAACGGCAGGTAGGGCCGGCCGACGCTCAGGCGCACGGAGCGCTCGTCCTTGAGCCGCTCGTACGTGATACCCGCAACCGATGGATCGCCTGACGCCAGCACCTCCCGCACGAGCTCGGGCTCGTCTTTGTAGAAGTGCGGATCGGAAAGTCCCATGGCGCGCGCGAGCTGCCGCACGACCTGCCAGTTGGAACGCGATTCCCCCACCGGCTCGACCACTGGCTCGGCCAGCTGCACGTAGAGGTGGCCGAAGGACTTGTAGAGATCCACGTGCTCCATCGCGGTCGTGGCAGGCAGCACGATGTCGGCGTAGTCGGTCGTGTCGGTCAGGTGCTGCTCGTGGACGACGGTGAAGAGGTCCTCGCGCGCGAGGCCGCGCAGGACCAGCTCCTGGTTCGGCACGACCGAGGCGGGATTCGAATTATAGACGTAGAGCGCCTGCACGGGCGGGCTCAGGCCCGGGTCCGTCAGCGCGCGCCCCAGCCGGACCATGTTGATCGTCCGGGGCACGGGCTTGGGCATGAGATCCCGGCGCTCGAGGGCGGCCAGGTCGAGCCCGAAGGAGCGCGTGGACGACAGGAGCGCCCCGCCAGACGGATGCGCGTAGGCGCCGGTGAGCGCAGGCAGGCACGCGATGGCGCGGCAGGTGCCCCCGCCGTTGTCATGACGCGAGAGCCCGATCCCGACGCGCAGGAACGAGGCCTTGGTCGCCCCGTATCGGCGCGCGAAGTCCACGATGACGGCCGGCGCGAGCCCCGTGATGGCGGCGACGCGCTCCGGGTCGTACTGCTTGACGTGCTCGGCGAGATCCGCGTAGCCGAGCGTGGCGCGCCGGACGTAATCGTGATCCACCAGCCCCTCGCCGATGAGCACGTGCATCATGCCGAGGGCGAGGGCGCCGTCGGTGCCGGGGCGGGGCTGCAGATAGAGGTCCGCCTTCTTCGCCGTCTGCGTCCGATATGGATCGATGCACGCGATGAAGGCGCCGCGCTGGCGCGCCTGCTTGACCAGCGACATCAGATTGATGTGGGTGTAGCTGGCGTTGATACCCCAGAGCACGACGAGGTCGGCGCCCACCATCTGCTCGGCGTCGTTCCCGGCGACCGTGCCGAGAGTAGCCATCCATCCGGAGTACGCGGTGGTGACACAGATCGTGCGGTCGAGCTGCGAGGCGCCCAGCGCGTGGAAGAGCGGATGCCCGGCCCAGTAGTGGAGAAGCCCGAGGGTGCCTGCGTAGGAAAAGGGCAGGATGGCTTCCCCGCCCCACCGGTCGATGATGCGCCGCCACTGGCGCGCGATCTCCTCGATGGCGGCATCCCAGCCGATGGGCTCGAAGCGCCCTTCGCCCTTGGCCCCGACACGCCGGAGCGGCGTCAGCGCCCGCGTCGGGGCGTAGAGACGCTCGGCGTAGTCGTGGACCTTGCCGCAGATCACACCCTGGGTGAACGGGTGCGCAGCGTCTCCGGCGACCTCGGTGACGCGTCCGCCGTCCACGGTGACGGTCAGGGCGCATTGCGACGGGCAATCGTGGGGGCAGACGGAGTGCCGGATCTCTCGCATGGAGGCCACAGAGTAGCACACGTTGTATAGTGCTCAAATGCGCGGCCGGCTCGCGGCGCTCTTCCCGTTCCAAACGCCGGAAGGAAAGCGGCTCGCCGTGCTCTTCGCCATCGTCTACTTCGCCCAGGGGATGTGGTACCTGCCCGTCCAGGTCGTCACCATTTCGCTGAAGGACCGTGGACTCTCGGCCGGCCAGGTCGCCGACTTCTTCGCGATCACCATCATCCCGTGGCTGATCAAGCCCGTGTACGGCCTCATCTCGGACTTCGTCCCGCTCTTCGGCTACCGCAGGAAGAGCTACCTGTACCTGTCCTCGGGGACGGCTGCACTCGCGGGTCTCGCGCTCGGCCTCTCCGGCGACCAATCCTACTGGCGCATGGCGTACTACTTGACGGCCATGGCGGCCGGGCTCGCCTTCACCGACGTGCTCGTCGATGCCCTGATGGTGGAAAACGGCAAGCCCCTCGGCCTGACGGGAGCCTTTCAGTCCGTCCAGTGGGCCGCCATCATGACGGCCTCCATCCTCGTGGGTGAGCTCGGCGGCTACCTGGCCGAGGGCCGATTCCTGCGAGCGTCGTTCCTAGTGGCCGCCTGCTTTCCGCTGGTCTCGCTGCTGATGGCCATCTTCGTGGTCCGCGAGGCGCCGGCGCCCGCCGTCGGCAAGGAGTTCCGGGAAACCTGGGCGTCCATCCGCGCCGCGTTGGGGGCCCGCGACGTCTGGGTGGTCGCGGGATTCATCTTTTTCTTCACCTTCAGCCCGTCCTTTGGTCCTGCGCTCCTCTTCTACCAGACCGACGTCTTGCGCTTCTCCCAGCAGTTCATCGGCCACTTGCTCGCGCTCACCGCGGTAGGGGCCGTGCTCGGCGCCATCATGTACGCCCCGATGTCACGACAAATGCCGCTGCGCCGGCTGATCAATCTCTCCATCGGCCTCAGCGTCGCGGGGACCCTCGCGTACCTCGTCTACCGCGACGTGTGGTCGGCGATCGTCATCGACACCGTCTTCGGCTGCGTCGGCATGATCACCCAGCTGGCATTCCTGGATCTCGCAGCCAAGTCCTGCCCGCGCCACGTCGAGGCGACCTTTTTCGCCCTCCTCGCATCCGTCTACAATGTCGGCACGCAAGCCTCGCAGAACGTGGGCGGCCGGCTGTACGATCACCTCGGGTACCTGCCCCTCGTCCTGATCTCGACCGGCATGACGGCGGCGACATGGCTGCTGGTGCCTCTCGTGAAGATCGACCGCATCGAAGCCCGGGCGAAACAGGCCGAGGTACCCGCAACCTGATGTGGTGGGTCCGGCTTGGCCTGTTCGTCTGCGGCGCCGCGCTCTTCCTGTGGCTGCTCGCCTCGATCGGCCCCGGCGCCGTCGTCCAGGCCTTCACGGACCTGTCGTGGCGGCTCCTGATCATTCTCGTGTTCCCGTTCGGTCTCACGACACTGCTCGACACGCTCGGGTGGCGCTACGCCTTCCGCCGCGACACGGTGCCCTTCCGCGCGCTTCTCGGGGCACGTCTCGCGGGCGAGGCCTTCAACCTCACCACGCCCACGGCCTCCATGGGGGGCGAGGCCGTCAAGGCCTGGCTCGTGAGGCCCTGGGCCCCTCTCGCCGAGGGCCTGCCTTCCGTCATCATCGCCAAGACGACGATCATCACCGGACAGGCGCTCTTCCTCGTGGTCGGGCTCGTGGCCGCCCATATTGCGCTGGCATCCGACTCGCTGGTCATCCGCGGCATGCAATGGCTGCTCCTGATCCAGGTGGTGGCCGTCGCCGGCTTCGTGGCCGTGCAGGCGGGCGGGGCGCTCCGCGGTAGCACGCGATGGCTCCAGAGATTCGGCTGGCTGTCGGATCACAGCCGAGAGCCGCTGACGCAAATCAATGACGAGCTGGCCCATTTCTACCGCCGCGAGCCCAGACGCTTGACCCTGTCCATCCTGTTCCACTTTCTCGCGTGGCTGATCGGCGCGCTCGAGCCCTGGCTCATCCTCCACTGGATGGGGCTGCCGGTCTCGCTCGCCCAGGCCATCGCCATCGAAGCCTTCAGCAGCGGTATCCGCTTCGCCGCCTTCCTCGTGCCCGGCTACCTCGGCGCCCTCGAGGCAGGACACATGGCGATCTTCGTGGCTCTCGGGCTGGGCGCGCCGGCTGGGCTGTCTTTCACGCTGGTCCGCCGCGTGCGCGAGGTGGCGTGGACCGGCGTGGGCTTCCTCGCGCTGACGACGCTCCGCGCCCAAGCGCCGCCCGCCGCCGGGGAGACCTAGGCCGCATACGACCTCCCTCTTGCGAGGGGAAAGGCTACCCCGGTAAATAAGTGTGGGAAGAACATTCGTCGGCCGGTACACGAGTCGCACGCCGGACGGTGCTCTCGCCCTTCTTGGCATGACCATTGCTCTCTCTCTTGTGAACAAGGAGGACCCATCTCATGATTTGCCCGGCATGCAAGCGCGAGATCCCACCTACGACCCACGGCAAAGCCAGCAAACCGGAGAAGGCCGATCCATCTGGTCAGAGAAGGACGCCCGAGCCCGGAGACGCCGAGCGCGCGGAAGCCCCTCCCGCGCCCTGTCCTCAGTGCGGCTGGAGCACGATGTGGAACGAGTAAGGTTGGGTTAACCTCGGGCTTGACAGTCCCGTCCTCCCCGCTGTATCAGGGGCGAACGTATGCGCCCCATGCAACGCGACGCGCAACAGCATCGATCCATACAAGGAGAGCCGCCCGTGACAGTCCTGATGCGCCTGGGTGTGGCCGGAGCGCTGGCGATGATTCTGAGCCTCGGCGTCAAGGGCTTCGCGGCATCACCTGCGCAGATGTCGCAACCCGAGGCAGTCAAGCCCAACATGCGATTCATCCAGACGAACGGCATCAGCATGCGGATCGCCGAGATGGGTTCGGGGCCTCTGGTCCTGTTGCTCCACGGCTGGCCGGAGTCGTGGTACTCGTGGCGGCACCAGTTGCCGGCGCTGGCGGATGCGGGCTTTCACGTGGTCGCGCCGGACATGCGCGGCTTTGGAAAGACCGATGCGCCCAAGGCGGTCGAAGACTACGACATCCGGAAGCTGACCGCCGACATCGCGGGACTCCTCGACGCACTCGGCGAGAAGTCCGCGGTGGTCGTGGGGCACGACTGGGGCGCCGTCGTCGCGTGGCACTGTCTGCTGCTCTACCCCGATCGGTTCCGCGGATTGGTGGCGATGAGCGTGCCCTACCGCGGGCGCCCGTCCGAGTCGCCGATCGAGATCCTGAGGAAGGCCTACGGCGACAACTTCTTCTACATGCTCTATTTCCAGGAGCCGGGCGTCGCCGAGAGGGAGTTCGACGCGGACCCGCGCGGCATCCTGAGCCGGCTCTATGTTTCGCCAAACGCCCCGCGCGAGACGCCGGCCGTGACCGATCCCAAGCGTGCCGCAGGCGGCTGGATTCCACGCCTCGGCACGCCCAAGGGCGCGCAGTCATGGCTTACCCAGGCCGACCTTGACTACTTCGTCGACGAATTCAAGCAAGCAGGCTTCAGGGGCGGCATCAACTACTACCGCAACATTCATCGGAATTGGGAGACGACGCCGCAACTGGCCAGCGCGCACGTTGCGCAGCCGGTGCTCTTTCTCGCGGGCGAAAAGGACGTCGTCATCCGCGGCGCCACCGCCGAGCAGCTGACCGCCATGATGGGCCAGTTCGTGCGGGACTTGCGGGGCGTCACCCTCTATCCAGGCGTCGGCCACTGGGTTCAGCAGGAGCGACCCGACGACGTGAACAAGGCGGTGATCGAGTTCTTGAAGTCGGTGCCGCAGTCGTGAGAGGCGGCGCGGTACGCGCGATCGCTGCCCTCCTGGCGAAGCGTGCCTGAGTACCAGGCGCCATCGCGCGATGTGTAGGACCGTTCGCATCCTCGCCCTGATCGGACTCGTCCTCGCTGCGACACCGGTTGCCGCGCAGGGGCCCCTCGCGAGAACCTATGCCGCGTACGGTTTTCGCGCGCTGGGCTCTGGTGACTTTGGCGGCGCCGTCCGGGAATTCACGGAGGCTCTGGAGCTGTACCCGCTCTACGTCGACGCCTACGTCGGGCGAGCCATGGCGGGCATCGCCCAGGACCGGCTGCTGGAGGCGTGGGCCGACTTGCAAAGGGCCAAGCGCTATGACGACGACCCGACCAGGAAGGTTGCCATCGAGGAGCTCATGCAGGGGGTCGAGGTCACGTCGCGGCTCGCGAGCTATGCGGCGTTTCTTGCCGGAGCCCGGCGCGAGGCCGACGCGGCCCAGGTCGCCGGATGGGCTGACCGCTTTCGCGCCACCCTCTATACCATCCCACCGGAGAGCACGATCCTCGACTTCGCTCCACACGACGCCCTGAAGACGTACGCCGCCGAGCTGCGGTCGCTGGGCCGGCAAGCCGAGGCGGGCCACACGGAAGCGCTTGCCGACGCGTACCTCGGCCACCAGATGGAGAGTTGGCGCCGGCAGCGGGAGGAGTACGCGAAGGAGATCTGAGGGACTACCCGCCGAGGCGCTCGGCGATGACCCGCAGCGCCGTGTCCACCGCGCGCACGCCGATGCCGGGATCCATGCTCGGCTGGTCGAGGCCGGAGGCCGCGACCATGGGGGGCGATAGCGGAACGTGCATGAAACCGGCGAGGGCTCGCCTTTTTTCCGTGGAGATGGCGTGGAGGGTCGCATAGAGCGTCTGGTTGCAGAGGTAGGTGCCGGCGGTGTTGGAGAGATAGGCGGGCACGCCTTCGCGTGTGAGCGCCTCGAGCATGGCCGGCAGCGGCAGCGTCGAGAAATAGGCGACGGGCCCGCCCGGCTCACACGGCTCGCCGCGCGCCTGGTAGCCTGCGTTGTCGGCGCATTCGTAGTCCATCACGTTCACGGCGACGCGCTCGAGCGCGAGGCGCGCGCGCCCGGCGGCCAGGCCCAGGTGCAGCACCGCGAGCGGATCGTGCTCGCCGAGGAGGCGCGCGGCAGCCCGCCCCGCCTCGACGTGATGCACGGGCAGGATGGCGGCCCGCACGGTCAGGCCACCGATGACGCGGCCGTCCACCGACTTGGCGATTTCCTCCGAAGGATTGGAGGGATGCCCGCCGAAGGGCTCGAATCCGGTGACGAGTATCATGGCTCCTCCCGGTTCTCTCGCTCGACGATCTGCCTGGCGGTCTCGTAGCTCTTCTTGAGCCACGACAGCGTGGCTCCGGCCTCCCGCAGCCCCTCGACGTGCCGGATGACCCATCCCTTCCCGCCCAGCCTCGGGTGCGGCACGAAGGCGCCCGAATCCAGCGCCCGCCGCTGGTCCTCCCGCGTGAGTCGAATCCAGAGGTCCGTGTCCTTGGCGCGAAGCGGGAAGCACGCAAAGAGGCGCGGGCCCACGAAGTAGCCCCAGCGCCCGAACATGGGCGTGATCTTCACGCCCGACCAGGCGCCAAGGATCTCGTTGAGGGCGCCGGCCGTCCCCGTGCCGCCTTTCTCGCGGCTGCGCCGGGTGCGTCGCCCCGCCCCGAGGCCGCGCACTCTCCGTGGAGACGCTATGGCCACACCTGGGTGTAAGCGAAGCGGGCCCGCTCCGACACCTTGCCGAACCAGCGGTCGTAGTCGCGCCTGAGCGTCTTCATGTGGCCCGACTTCATGAGCGCGCGGAAGGTCTTCTCGTCCTGGACCTCGTAGACGGCCATGTAGCGGTACTTGTCCTCGCCCAGGATGGCCTTGTAGCGGCGCGCGCTCACCGCTCCGGGGTAACGCAGGAACTGCGGGCAGTGCTTGTAGTTGTACCAGCGGTTGAACGCGGCTTCTCTCTTCCGGGGGATGGTCGCCTTCACGATGAAGAGCACGGTAGCCATGAAGCCTCCTATTCAGCCCTCGCCTCACCGCTCTCGCATCAGGGACTAACGTTTCCCGCCCGCCAGTCGTCGCGCCTCGGGCATCGTGCGCAGCCAGAGCATCGAGAGAAGGCCGAGCACACCGCCCACGCCCAGGGTCGCGAAGGCCCAGCCCCAGCCGGTCACCGACGCGCTCCGCCCGCCGTAGAGGTCGAGCACCCAGCCGAAGACAAGTGGCGCGATGGCGCCCGCCCCGAAGCCGAGCAGAGAGCGCACCGCAAGGGCCGAGCCCAGGCGGTCCGGCTTCACGGTCTCGGTGATCCCTGTGGAGTATACCGACGAATCGCCCAGCGCGGAGAAGCCGTAGACGCTGCCCACGATCACGATGAGGAGGAGCGGCGCCGCCAGCATCCAGCCGAAGCCGAAAGAGCACGCGGAGCTCACCAGCATCATCCCCGCGATGACGGCGGTGCGGCCCCAGCGATCGGACAGCGCCCCGCCCGCCGCGGAGGCGATGATGCCCATGACGTGGAAGAGGGCAGAGAGCGAGGCGCCGAGGCCCGCCGCGCGCTCGATCGCGGTCCCCTGGACGGCGAGGGCCGCCGTGATGAAGGCGGGCGTCCACGCCCACATGCCGAGCAGCTCCCACGAATGAAAGACATAGCCGGCGATCATGAGCTGAGCCGGACGGTTGCCGGACAGATCCGCGTCGAGGGAGAAGCGCCGCGGTCCGGCAGGCGCCGCGGGGCGCGGCCGGTCGCCATGGAAGAGGACGAGCGCGAGGAAAAAGCAGAGCACTGGCCCCAGGCCGAGCACGAAGAGCGCGGTCCGCCAGCCGGCGCGCGCCACCACCACGCCGCCGGTCAGGAGAGCCAGCACGTAGCCCATCGAGGAGGCCGCGAGGAACCAGCCCACGGCTCGGCCCCGCCGCGCCGGCTCGAAGCGCTCGGCCAGCAGCATGATGCCCGGCGTATAGATGCCGGCCACCGCGACCGCGACGGCGCCGAAGAGGAGCAGCGCCGAGACGTGCCCGTGGGCGAGAACGGGGATCAGAAGCGACACGGCCGCGGTCAGGCCGGCCGAAACGATGAAGACCACGCGGGGATTCATGTAGTCCGCGAGGGCGGAGACCACGACCAGCGAGACGGCCGTGCCGATCTGATAGGCGGACGAGATGGAGCCCGCGGCCGTCGCCGAAAGCCCCCACTCCTCCTGGACGACGGAGAGCACGGCCGGATAGGCCATGGCCATGGTCGAGCCAAAAGCGCGGGCGGCGCACAGGCCGACGAGCCAGAGGGTGTCGCCGAGATCGCGCGGCCGCGGCACCGTGCCGTGCTCGCTCACGGGCGCGATCGCGGGCTACGGGAAGTGGTAGCGCGAGATGTGCACGTGGACGTTGTTCGCCGCTTCGGGCTTGAGCGTGATCTCGCTCGCGCCGGAGAACATCACGGCGTCCACCTTCTGCAGCCGCTGGACGAGGGGCGCCATCTCCGGCGCGACCATGGAGAGCGCCGCCATCCCGAGCGTGCCGCCGACTTCCACGGCCGGCACCATCAGGAGCGTGCCGCCGCCCGACCAGCCGAGCAGGCTGCGCGGGCCGTCGTTCACGGCCACCTCGGGCAGCCCGAAGAGCTGCTGGTAGGTCTTGGTCATGTCCTGGGGATCCCGACAGCCAATGACGAGTCGCTTGAACCGGACGGGGGAGTCAGCGGACGCCTCGCCGTGCGGCGGCGTCGCCAGCTCCACGAGCACGCTTCCGCAGGCGCTCGGGTGGAGAAAGGCGATGCGCCCGGCCAGCCCCTGCCGCGGGGTCTGGTCGAGCAGCGCCACGTTCTGGGCCTTGAGGGCGCCCAGGTCGGCGTCCACGTCCGGCGTCTCGAAGCAGACGTGGTGCAGCCCTTCGCCGTGCCTGGCAAGGAAGCGCGCCACCCCCGTGTCCGCTCTCGTGGGCTCGAGGAGCTCGATCTCGCTGTCGCCCGCCGCCAGGAGCGAGGCACGCACGCCCTGGTCGGCGATCTCGGCTTCTCTGGCGAGGGGAAGCCCCAGGGCGTCTCGCCAGAAGCGGCAGGCGCGCGCCAGGCTCTCGACTACGATGCCGACGTGATGGATCTTCTTGATCATGCGACGTACCAAGCTAGCCGAGCCCCGGGGGAATTTCAAGCGTTTTCCCCCCGGAGCCGTTCAGGCGGGCGCGAAGAGCTTCTGGAATTGTTCCCAGGGCACCGGCGACACCGCGCCCAGGCGCGCGGCCTCGGCGACGTGGTCGGCCGTCTTCATGCCGACGAGCGCCGTGCCCACTCCGGGCGTTGAGCGCGCGAACTGCAGCGCCCGTTGGGCGTCGGTGCCGAGGCCGGGCAGGAACCGCGCGATCAGCGGCGGGAGATTCTTCGCGAGCTGCCCCTGGTAGATCGATGCCGAGCTCATGACGTAGACGCCGAGCTGGCGCGCCGCCTCGAGCAGCGGGACCACCGCGCGGCCCGCGCCCTGGTTCGGCAGGGTGAAGGCTTCGGGCATGGCAAGGTTGTACGGCAGCTGGACCACGCGGAAGCGGTGCTCGGGTCCCCCGACCTCTTCGGCCAGCGCGACGAGATCCGGCAACGAGAGGAAATCGCGGGCGGCCTGCGGCTGGCGGAAGCCGCTCCAGGTCGACGTGCCGTAGAGCCCGATCCTCCGATCCCTCGCCGCGCTCTCAAGGAACTCGAAGGCCGCCCGGAGACGGCGCATGAAGGCCGGCCGCGACACCTCGCCCAGCTGGGTCTCGGGATTGTGCAAATAGTAGATGTCGATGGTCGCGACGCCGAGGTTGACGCGGCTGCGCTCGATCTGGTCCTCCAGATAGCGCGGCGTCATGCAGTGGCTTCCGGCCACGACATCGCCGGATCGCAGCAGCCCCGGCGGCGCGGGCCCGTCGAAAGGAAGGAAGCCCGACGGCGGCCTCGTACAGGGTGTCGGTCGTGTCGTCGTCAGGGCCCAGGTAGGTCCCGATGCCAAGCGAGGAGATCGACAACCCGCGCCACTCGCGGAAGTGGCCGTTGGCCGTCCCCGCCCCCTGGGCGGCGCGGTAGGCCGCGGTGCCCTCGGAGGTCGCCGACCCTTTGAGCATGCGCGAGGTCCGGCGTTACTTCGGCTCGAGCACGGCAAAGCGCAGGGCGCCCTCCGTGATGTGACCGTCGGCGGCCAGAACCTTGTAGCGGATCACGTAGGCGCCGGCGCGGAGCTTCCCGAGCGGGAGCACGATCCGGTCAGGCATCTCGCCGCCCTCGGCCACCGCGGGCAGCGGCACGGGCCGCCCGTCGGCCGAGGCGAGGGTGACTCGGCTGAGACGCTTCTCGAGCTTGCTGTTGAAGCGGAGGTAGATGCGCGCGGGCGGCTCGCCGAGCTTCTCCCCCGCCGCGGGCTCGGACTCGAGGATGATGGCATGGGCCGCCGCGGTGGCCGGACCGTACGCGAGCAGCGCGGTGATGAGCGCCCACGCCCGCAGGCTCGCGCGCCGTCTGCGGATCATCCGCTCCGACCCCTAGCGCCAGTCGTCGAGCACGAGATCGTCCGCGTGCTCGTAGTCTTCCTGCTTGCCGCGCTTCATGCGAACCATGGTGAAGTCCGGGTGGTAGCCGCGTTCGAGGAGTGTTTGGTACGCGGTCCAGTAGTACGTATAGACGGGCACCACCACGCGCTGGAGCTGGGCGGCGTGCGCCATCTCCTCGACGGCCGCGAGCAGGGCGTGCAGGTTCTCGGGCTTGCGCTGCCGGGAGTCCACCGCGAGGAACTTGACGTAGACGCTGCCGTGCGGAGCCTCGCTGACGCCGGGCATGTGGACGATGGCGAAGCCGATGACCTCCCGCCCCTTTTCGAGCAGGAGGGTGTCGCCGAGCGCCAGCCCGTCGACGATCTCGATCTCCTTGCCGAGGTCCATCCCGCGCCAGATACCGTTGGTGATGCGCCGCACCCGGAGCATGGCGGCCTTCTTCCTGGCCTCCTCGAGCGACGAATAGCGCCGCACGCCCAAGCCGGGCCGGGGGGGTCGCGTGGCCTGGACGATCTCACGGCGGTCCATGGGCTTGGCGGCGACCACCACGAGCCCCTTGGGCTTGTAGCCGAATTTCTGGTACATGGTGATGTGCTTCGGGCTGTATGGATACGTCGAGACGCCCTCGAGCGTCGCCTTGTTTTCGGCGAAGAAGCCCTGGCAGGCCGTGAGCAGCTGCTGGCCGATGTCCTGGTTCTGGTAGTTGCTCAGCACGGCGATCGGTCCCACGAGCCCCATGGTGCCCCACATGACCGCGAGCGCCGCCCCGACGATCTTGCCGTCACCCTCCTCGGCGACGAAGCACCCCCACGGCTCCATGAGCCAGCGGTGATGGACGTACTGGGCTCCGCCGAATACCTGGCGCGGCCGCGTGCCCATCTGCCGCTCGAAGAAGTCGCCGAAGGCCTGCTCGATGACGTCGCGGACCTTGGCGAGGTCGCCCTTGCGCACGCGGCGGATCTTGATGAGCGGCGTGCGTCCCTGGTTGTCGAGCCCCGGCCGGTCCACCGTCGCCCTCATGACTGGGTCGAGAGCCCCGCCAGCTCTTCGAGAAGGGTGATCACTCCCGAGTGATCGAGCCCGCCCTTGCCCTTGACCCGCATCGCGTTGAAGAGCTCCTGGACGACGGCCGTGCACGGCAGTGGAACGCCGAGCGCCCTCCCGGATTCCATGATGAGACCCAGGTCCTTGAAGTGCAGGTCGATCTTGAAGCCGGGGTTATACGTGCCCGCGACATAGTTCGGGCTCTTCTGGTCGAGGCACTTCGAGCCGGCCAGGCCGCCGCCGAGCGCCTTGAGGGTGAGCGCCCGATCGAGGCCCGCCTTCTTTGCGAGGGTCAGCGCTTCGCCGAGCGCCGTCAGGTTGATCGCGACGATGATCTGGTTGGCGAGCTTGGTGAAGCCACCCGCGCCCAGCGGCCCCAGATGCGTGATGGTCTTGCCCAGCACCTGGAAGATGGGGAGCGCGGCGTCGAAGTCGGCCTTCTCTCCGCCCACCATGATGCTCAGCGCGGCGTCAATGGCGCCCTTTTCGCCGCCCGACACGGGCGCGTCGAGCATCCGTACGCCCTTGACGCCGAGAGCCTTGCCGACCTTCTGCGACACGAGAGGAGAAATCGTCGACATGTCGAGATAGAGCAAGCCTTTCTTGGCCCCTTCGATGATGCCGTCACGGCCGAGCGCCACCAGCTCGACCTCGGGAGAGTTCGGCAGCATGGTGATGAGAACCTCCACCTGCCCCGCGACGTCCCTCGGAGAGGCGGCCGCCTTGGCGCCCGCGCCGACCAGTTCCTGCACGGGCCCCTCGCTGCGGCTGTGGACAACCAGGGGATAGCCGGCTTTGAGGAGATTCTTGGCCATGGGGCGGCCCATGATTCCAAGCCCAATCATTCCAACGGTTTGCGCCATGGTCGACCCTCGCGCGGGACAAAAGAGTGGGGGAACTGCGCCGAGCCCGCAAGGTCAAGTACCACAAGGCGCCGCAGGGAGTCAAGCCAGAACTGCCCAAACCCCCGAAAAACCGAGCCCGAACAGAGGATTTAGCCGGCTGGAGCGTCCCTTAAATGGCGTCGGACCCACTCGCGGTCGAACTCCGTGATCATCCAGGAGCGGTCGGGTTGCTGGCTCGCCCTGAATCTGGTCTGGCCTCCGCGGTGGTCTGTGTACGTGAGCCAAACGTCTGAGCCGTCGCGCGCGACGTGGGGCTCCCAGAAGGCCGCGACGATGCCGGCAGGTAACACGAACCCGCCCGGCCCCGAGCCACCTCGGTCCGCCATCTTCTTGATCTCGGCGCGCACGCGTGAGGCCACGAGCGGTTCGAGGGCCCGCGCGGCGGTGGCACGCGCCCCGCCCTGCCCGAGGGCCTCGAGGGCCTTCGCCGCCCTCGGCTCGCGGGTCAGGTAGTCCACCACGATCACGTCACTCGCCGATTGCGCGACGCGAGTGACGTCGATGAAGCGCTCGGCCCCTGTCGCGTCGCGGCCGTGGAGGGCTCCGGTCAGGCGATAGACGGAGTACTGCGGGGTACCTATCAGGTAGTACCAGGCGACGAGCACGACGAGCAGAAGCGAGGCCGCCGGCAGCGGCCAGCGCGCGGTGCGGCCCGGCACTAGCCGCCCATGAACTGCCCGAGCAGCGTGATGCGATCGCCCTGCTTCAGCGGAGAGTCGAGCTCGTGCGTGACGCCCAGCACGGCATCGTTGATCACGACCTCGATGTGCTCGCCGAGCTGGGCGTGGTCGGAACTCCAGAGCGCCGCGTCGAGCTCGGGGAGGCGCGCGGACCAGCGCCGAAGGACCTCCCGCACCGTCTCCCCCGGGGCGAAGGGCTCGGTGAAGAGCTTGCTGCCCGAGCCGTCACCGCCCACGTGCCTGGTCACCCACGTGGTGACCTCGATGGGGATGGCGAGCCCGGGCGTCGAGCCTACTTGCGCCACAGGTCCTTGGCGAGCCAGTCGAGACCGAGCTTCTTGAGCGTCTCGCGCGTGGGCTTGCCGGTCTTGCGGTCGTAGCCGACCGTCTCGTACCAGACGTCGACCATGCGCTCCCACTGGTCCATGACGTTGTGGTCCTTCGCGGGCCCGTCCACGGGCCGGGAGCCGTAGCGTTCCGACGGGTACTCGATATCCGTGCCGATGCCACAGCGCAGGTTGAAGGCGCGGAAGATCGCGGCCGTCCGGCGGCCCATGAGCATCGCGTCCGCCAGCGTGTACGTCCAGCCCGTGGCGGCCGAGAGCGCGCGGGCCAACATCTCGACGCGCGTGCGGAACGTGAAGATGCAGCCGCCCAGCGAGTCCTCGAAGTGCTTCCGGCCGAGGATGCCGCCGACCATCCTGGCGACCTCTTCGCCGTTGAAGGGGTTGATGCGGCCGGGCAGGCCGATCTCGGTCTGGTGGGTCGCGTTCGCGCTCTCCATGGTTCCGTTGGAGGAGGTGCAGGTGTCCAGCATCTCCTCCCACCGCCCGCGGTGATCATGGCCACGTGGAGACGCGCCCTTCTTCGTATAGACGGCGCACTTGGCGGCCTCACCGCCGATCTTCTCCGAGGCGCGCTTGACCCCCTCGGCCAGCAGGTCGCCGAAGCCCTCGCGGTGGCTGATCATCTGGAGGAGCCGGTACGCACCGTCCACGTCGCCCCACGCCAGCTTGAAGCCGACCTGCTTTTCGGTGAGATACCCTTTTTCCATGCACTCCATGACCCAGCCGCAGACCCAGCCGAACTCGTTCACGTCCACGCACGCGCGGTCGAGTCGCGTGTTGAGCCAGGTGATGGCTTCCTTGTCGGTGAGACCGATCTGCCAGCCGGCGCCCGACCATCCTTCGTATTCCGGCTCGTCGACCAACTCGCCGGCCTTGGGCCCCTTGCCGATGACCTGAATGTGGCAGTGGTGCATGCCGCACGCGTTGCACTGGTGCCCACGGTGGTCGAAGCCCGCGCGGAGCTTGGCCGGCTCCCACGTCGTCATGTCCACCGTGGTCAGGTTCGTCGTGTAGTTCTTGATCGGCAGCACGCCCAGCTTGTACAGGTTGGAGACGCCGGGAAGCGTGCCCCAGCGGTAGAGCGTCGAGGCCCCCGGATCGGTCTTGAGGTCGTGCGCGATATCGTCCGCCGCCTGGACGAGCCCGCGCGGATCGTGCGGCGTGAGCGCCTTGGTGCCGCGCACGATGCACACGGCCTTGAGCTTCTTCTTCCCCATGACGGCGCCGCAGCCGTTCTTGGAGGCGACGTGGCCGTAGTCGCCTTGGATCGCGGCGAAGCGGACGATGTTCTCGCCCGCGGGCCCGATGGAGTACACGGACAGCCGGTGCCCGGAGAGCCCGAGCTCGGCCTCGAGCGCCTGCTGCGTCTCCCAGGTGTCCTTGCCCTTGAGCTTCGCGGCGTCGCGAATCTCGACCGTGTCGTCGTTGATGTAGAGGTAGGAGAGCTTCTTGGCCTGCCCCTGGATCACGATGGCGTCATAGCCCGAATACTTGAGCGCGGCGCCGAAGAAGCCGTTGGCCTGAGTCGACGTCCCTCCATCGGTCTGCGCGCCGCGCGTGACGACGGTGAGCCCGCCCGTGCCCCAGACCGGCAACCCCGCCAGCGGGCCCGTGGCCATGATGAGCCGGTTGTCGGGATGGTCCCAATGGACCTTGGGGCCGACTTCCTCGTACAGGATCTTCGCGCCGAGACCCACGCCGCCCACGTACGCGCGCATGTCCTCCGCCCACGGCTGCGTCCAGATCTTGCCGGACGAGAGGTTGACCCGCAACAGCTTGCCCGCGTAGCCGGGCACGGAGGCGGGAGCGGGTGCGGCCTTTTTCGCGGGACGAGCTGCCGTCGCGGTCGGGCTCATTGGACCATCACCTGATGGGGAAGCTGGGGTGATTGAGACGGGCGGCCCAGCACGGTCACCGGCAGAAGCTTGCTCACGGTGTGGGTCGCGAGGAACGCGGGCTTGATGTCGAAGGGGTTCTTCTTCAGATGCGCCTTCCAGGCCGAGAGGTCGACGCCCGAATAGACGAGGCCTTTGAGCATGCCCACGTCGTTGGTGCTCCAGATGTCGTCCGCGGGACCGCAGATCATGGCGCCGTTGAGCTTGCCGCCGCGGAAGAGCAGCTTGCGGTACTGGGAGCGGTCGGCGCGGGTGGCCGTGAAGACCTCGGCCTTCGGGTCGTCCCACTGGCCGAACGAGGCGATGTCCAGGTGACAGACCTCGACGATGTTCATGATGAGGCTGCCGCGGTAGGCGAGGTCGCGGCCGGACATATTGACGCCGACCACCCGCCCGTGCTCCTGCGCGGTGGGCTCGATGGCGTGGACCTCGAGGGTGCCGGTGAGCAGGTTCGGGCCGCGCGCCACGTCGCCCGCCGCGTAGACGCTCTTGACGCTCGAGCGCAGATGGTCGTCGACGAGGACGCCGCCGCCGGGCTCGGCCGAGACCTCGATGCCGGAGCCTTCGAGCCACTCGAGGTTCGTCCGGATGCCGGTGGCCATGATGACGACGTCGGCGAAGATCGGTTCGCCCTTCTTGAAGGAGAGCTTCGGCCTGCCCTTCCAATCCTCGATCTTCGTGAGCGTCGCGCCGACCCGCAGCGTCACGCCGTGGCGCTCGAGCCAGGCCGCGACGACCCGGGCGCACGCCTCGTCCACCATGCGCGGCAGGATCCGCGGGGCGATCTCGACGATCGTGAGGTGAGCGCCGCGCGCAAGGATGGCGTTCAGGATCGTGAACGAGATGAAGCCCGCGCCGACCATGACGACCTTCGTCCCCGGCTGGACGCCGGCGATGACGGCGCGCGCCTCGTCGAGCGTCCAGAAGGAATGGACCCCCGGACCCTCGGCGCCGTCGACGGGCGGCCGCGCCGCGCGTGAGCCGGTCGCGATGAGGCAGTCGTCATATTCAACGGTGGCGCCGTCGTCGAGCGTCAGCTTGCGAGCCGCGGCGTCCAGCGACTTGGCTCGGCGGCCCAGCATGGTCTTGACCTTCCACGCGGCGAGCGAGGCGGGCGTAGCGGTGTAGACGTGGGACTCGGCTATGGAGGCGCCCAGGTAGTACGGCAGGACCATGCGGGAATAGGGGCGCTCGGCGGACACGAGCGTGATCTCGGACGCGCCGCCGTCCTCTTCCCGGATGGTCCGGATGGCGTTGAGGCCTGCGGTGCCGCCGCCGATGATCAGATGACGCGCGGCCATCACGCCACCTCGCGGGCGAGGACGCGCGCCGTCCGCTCGGCAGCGAAATCGCCGATCCAGTCTTTGTTCTCCCCCTCGTCGAACGTGATCGCCTCGGTCGGGCAGGCCTCCACGCAGGCCGGGTGCCCCTCGCAGAGGTTGCACTTGTAGGCCTTGGCCGTGTCCGGGTCGTAGAAGACCGTCCCGTAGGGACACGCGATCGTGCAGAGCTTGCAGCCCACGCACTTGTCGTCGACCACGTCCTTGGCGCCGGCGGCGTTGATTCGGATCGCCCCCACCGGGCAGGCCGTCATGCACCAGCCTTCGGCGCATTGCGTACACGTATAGGGGGCGTAGGACGTGTAGCCTTCGAACGGGGAGACGCGGATCACGGACTTGGAAGGCTGGTAGGTGCCCGTCTGCATGTAGGAACAGGCCAACTCGCACCGGAGGCAGCCGGTGCACCTGTCGGGGTGGAGCGCGAGGACTCTCATGGAGCGGGATTATATCAGAGCATCGCCGACCGCGCGGCGCGGGCGCTACTCCTCCTCGCCCGCATCGATGCTGAACTCGACCCTGCCCTCCGCGGCGCCATCGCCGGGCTTCTTGGGCTCGCCCGCCGGCAGGCGCTTGTCCTGGATGCCTTCGCTCTTGATGAGCCGCTCCTTGGTGACGGCGACGCGCTGCTCCTGCATCTCCTTGACCTTGGCTTCGGGCACGGGCTCGCGCTCGCGGAGCAGTTGCAGCTGCTCCTCGACGGTCTTCGGCGGCTTCTCATCCGGCAGCTTCTCCTTGAAATAGGCGGCGAGTATCTTCGGCGGATCACCGATTCCCTTCTCCTTGGCGAACTGTTGGAGCCTGGCCGCTACCTCGGCGGACTTGAGAGCCTCCACGTCGGCGCGCACCACCACCGGATGCGTGGTCAGCGTGACATACGGCGTCTGCCGCATGAAGTCCGCCACCCGCAGGAGATGCTGCTCCATGCTGGGCGTGAGCACCATGCTGCCCGGGGGAAATGTGACCGGATCGACCTTGGGCTCCTCGAGCTTGTCCTCGCTCGAGAAGAGGCGGCCGATCAGCCTGAAGGGCGCTTTCAGCACGTTGACGAGGACATTCTTGATCGACGCCCAGATGGTCTCGGACAGGTCCCACTTCGGATCCTTGAAGGAGCCCCCGACCGGGACCTTCACCACGATGTTGCCGTCGCCGTCCTTGATGAGCGCGACGATGAGACCGAGCGGCATCCCGAGGCGTGACTTGACCTGGTCGTCTGGCCGGGTGGACTTGGCCACGCGCAGCTTCTGGACGACGACCTCGTTCATGGAGGTGACCTGGTCGTTCTCGACCTTGAGATTGAACTTGTATTGAAGACTGCCCTGCCGGATCAGCCACGCCAGGGTCTGGTCTGCGTAGGGGTTGACGACGGGCAGCTTGAGGTCGCGGATCTCGCCCACGAGGTCCAGGTAGAGCGGTGCGCCCACGGCGCCCAGATCGCCGCGGACGTCGAGAGCGCCGTCGGCGCCGATGGCGCTGGTGAAGACGAGTTTCGCGCGCTGGCCGGGCTTGTTCCCGAGCCCCGTGACCTTCAGGTCCATCTTCGACATATCCTCCGAGAAGGCCGGCTCGGTGGTGCGGTCGAGGAAGCGCACGGAGCCATCCTCGAGGCGGATCTCGTCGAACCGGAGGCTCATGGTCTCGAGCAGGCCTTTCGGCTTTTCGACGGGCGGCTTGGCGGCGGGGGGCGGCGCGGGCGGCGGCGGTGCGGCCCCGGCCGGCGCGGTGTCGCCGGTCGGCGCGGCCGGCCCGCCAAACAACTTCACGATGTCGAGGTGGCCGTCCTTGCCGCGCTCGATCTCGGCCCGTGGCCGGCGGAAGCCTGCCTTGGCCACGCTGACGCTCTTCGGCCAGTCGAAGTCGATATTGACGAGGTCCATCCGCTCGATCGTGAGCGTGGGGCGCTGGGCGTCAGGGAACCGCGCCTCGAACTTGTCGGCCCAGCTCGTGCCCTTGGAGGTGAGGATCGTCTTCCCGTCCTTGAACGCGACGCGATTTTTGCTGTCGCCGTTGTAGCGCCCGGAGAAGCGCGCCGGCACCGGCAGGTAGGGCTGGTACGGCTCGATGGGCGCGTCGCGCACCGTCATGGTCCAGGTGACATCCAGAGGCTGCGGGATCAGCGAGCCCTTGATGTCCAGGCGTCCACCGCCGGGCAGATTGGCGCCGGCCGCGAGACTGGCGGGGCCGACCACCGGCCATGCCAGGCTCTCGAGCATGACGCTGAGGTCGCCGAGCACCAGGGTCGCGCGCGGCGACACCGCGTCGTCCACGAAGGTGGCCGTGCCCTTGCTGAGCGCCAGCCGCTCCAGCAGGAACTTGACGCCCGGCCCTCCTGGCTCGGCATGCGGGGCTTCCGTCACGACGATTTTTGGCGTCGGGGCGGGCGGCGGCCCCGTCGGCTGGAGGAGATCGATCATCCCCTTCTTGTCCCGCTGCGCCTGCACCTTCAATCCTTCGATCTCCACATCCGAGACCACGATGATTCGCGTGAGGAGATCGGCCTCCTTCAGCTTCACCCGCAGGCGCGGCACGGTCATGAACGGCGCCGCGCCGCCGGGGCGGATGAGCTGCACGTCGTCGAGGCTCATGTCCCCCGTCACCACCGCGCGCGTGACGCCTTCCGCCCCGCGCTCGATCCCGATCCGGATATTGAAGCCGAGACGGCCGGCATACGGGCCGGCCGGCACGGTGGGCGGCACGTAGGGCAGCACCTGGGTCAGGTCGAAGTCTTTGATCCCGAGCCCCAGCGACACCGCGCCCGGCGCCAGCCGGATCTCGTTCGAGCTGAGCTGGAACGGCGACTCGCCGATCTTCGTCTGGATCGCGAGGCGGCCCGCCGGCTGTCCGGCGCGCGTCGTGAGATCGCCCGCGTCGATGGTCAGCCCCTGGATGCGCCATGTCGCGGGCGGCGAGACGGCCTCGTCGCGAAGGACGATGTTGCCGAGGACGAGGCCGAGCTTCTCCATCGTGAACTTCCACCGCGACGGCTTGGCCTTGGGATCGGCGGGTGGAATCAGGTCGAGAAGGTCGGAGAAGTTGAACTCGCGCGGGCCCGTGCGGACGAGATGAACCGTCGGCGACACGAGCCTGACTTCCTTGAGGCGGATATTCGACGCCAGCAGGGACGGCCACGACCAGCGGGCTTCCATCCGCTCGAACTCCACGAAGGCCTTGCTCGGGTCGCGCTCCGCCAGACGGAATTGCTTGATCACCAGCCGGCCCGTGAAGAGGTTGAGGTCGATGTCCTGGATGCTGGCCGCCCGCCCGGTGAGCTTGGGGATCTGGACCAGGGCCTGCCTACGGATCAGCTCGGGCAGCGCCCAGACAAACGCGCCGCCCAGGGCGAGCAGGACGATGACGACGGCCAGCCAGATCGTGCGGCGCCGGCTCACCCGTGACCCCTACACCGGCGCCTGGTCGGACGACGGCGTGAGGAAGGTGTAGACGCTCGTGAAGTCCCTTCGCCCGAGGCCGTGGGACGAGGCGAGGCGGTAGACCTGCTGGGCGGCGGGCGCCACGAAGACCGGGATGCGGAGAGCACGGGCCGCATCCACCGCGAGCCCCACGTCCTTGCACATGAGATCGGTCATGAAGCCGGGGGCGTAGCCATTGGTGGAGGCGGCGCGCGCCACCAGTCCCGGGACGGGATGCATGTGCTCCATCAGCCAGGTATTGCCGGAGGACTTGGCGATCACGTCGGTGACGACCTTCGGGTCCACGCCGAATCCCTCGGCGATGCGGAAGGCCTCGCTGACCGCCACGGCGGCCACGCCGGCGATGAGGTTATTGCAGAGCTTGGCCACCTCGCCGCTACCCACGGGACCCACGTGAAAGACGTTGGCGCCCATCGCCTGCAGCGCCGGAAGCGCCGCCTGGAAGTCTTCCGGCGATGCGCCCACCATGATGGCCAGCGTCCCGTCGGTGGCGCGCGGCGTACCGCCAGACACGGGCGCGTCGACGAAGCGGACGCCGCGCTCGGCCGCAGCCGCGGCGACGCGGCGCGAGGCGGCGGGGTCGATCGTGGACATGTCCACGCAGAGGGTGCCCTTGCGCGCCGCATTGACGACGCCGCCGTCGCCCATGTAGGCGGATTCCACGTGGGGTGAGGACGGCAGCATGGTGATCACGATGTCGGCGCCGGCCACGGCCTCGGCCGCGGAGGCGGCCGCCGTCATGCCCGCGGCGACTGCGGCCTGCACGGCGGCGGCGTTGAGATCGTAGGCCGTGACGGCAAAGCCCTTCTTCAGCAGGTTCGTGGCCATCGGAAGTCCCATGGTGCCGACGCCGATGAATCCGATGCGGGTCATGTGGGATCTCCCGGTTGGGCGCTGGGTTCGATGCTCTCCACGGTCGTCATCCGACTCGCCTCCCGTATACTACCGGCGCGATGCTCCTGGGCCTCGTCCTCGTCTGCCTGGCCGCCGTGTCCTGGGGCACCACGGGATCCGTGATGATCCTGCTGACGAGGGACGGAACGCCGAGCCCTCTCCTGGTCGGCTGGGCGCGCATGGCGGTCGCCGCGCCCTGTCTCCTCCTCGCGATTGCTCTCGCAAAGTCCCCGGCGCGCGCGCCACGTAACTGGCGCCCGCGCGATTGGACGAAAGCCGCGCTCCTCGGCGCGGCCATGGCCGCCTATCAGCTCTGCTACTTCTGGGCCGTGCCTCGCACCGGCGTGGCGCTGACCGCGTTGCTCGCCATCTGCTCGGCTCCGATCCTGATCGCCGCCGGCGCGGCGCTGTGGCTCAAGGAGCGCCCGACCCCGGCCGCGCGCCTCGCGCTGCTGCTCGCCGTCGCCGGCACCGCCATGGTCCTCGCCGGCCCTCGCGCGGACGGCGCCGCTCCGGTCGGCTTCGCCGCGGGCGCGCTGGCCGCGCTCGGCGCGGGGTTATCTTACGCCGTGTACGCGGTGACCGCCAAGGGGCTTCTCCGTCGCATCGCGCCCCTGCCGCTCGCGGCGCTGACGTTCACGCTGGCCGCCGTCCTGCTCACGCCCGTGGTCGTGCTCGAGCGTGGCGCGGCGGCGCAGCTTGTCAAGGGATGGCCCCTCTTCCTGTACCTCGGCGTTGTCCCCACCGCCGTCGCCTACGTCGTCTTCGGCGCGGGGCTCAGGCGCGTGACCGCCACCGCCGCGGGCATCGCAACCCTGCTGGAGCCGCTGACGGCAGCGGCGCTCGGCGTCCTGGTCTTCGGCGAGCGCCTGGGCGCCGTGGGCTGGGCCGGCGCGGCGCTGCTGCTCGGAGCCCTCGGGCTCCTCGCGCGGTCCAGCTCACAGAACGAGTGACAGCGACCCCGCCGCAAGACGGAAGACGCGCACCGGCTCTTCCACGTTTCTCAGCTCGCGCTCGCCCAGGTCCTCGAGGTCGAGCCAGCCGGAGAGCCGCCGTGCCGTCTCCGCTCCGATGAAGACGGACTCGCCCGCGCCGAGGGCGGCCAGCCGCGCGGCGACGTTGGTCACCGCGCCCGAGGCCGTGTACGTCCAGCGCGTGCCTGCGGTACCCTCGATCTTCGTGGCTCCCACCGCCGCCGCGCCGGAATTCACGCCCACGTGGAGGCGGATCGGCTCGTCGACGGCGCCCGCCTCACCGTTGATCTCCTCCGCCCGGCGCAGGATGCCGAGCGCCGCTTGGGCCGCGTTGCGCGCGTGGCGCTCCGGGTCCTCGTCCTGGAAGATGACCATGAGACCGTCGCCGGCGGTCTCGTTGACGTCTCCGCCGTTGCGCAGGACCTCGTCGAGGAAGGCGCCGAAGTAGCGCTCGACGACGACGTTGAGGCGGTCGGGGTCGTGCCGCTCCGACAGCCGGGTGTAGCCGGCGATGTCCACGAAGAGGACGGACACGTCCATCTCGCGCTTGGCGAGCTCCGGTGCGTCCGGCGCCTCCTCGATCAGCTCCTGGACCCTGCGCGGCACGAACTTCGACAGGCTCGTCCGGATGGACTCGAGGATCTCGACGCGGCGAAGCGTATCGCCGAGCCGCTGGTTGGCGTCTTCGAGCGCGGTGTACGCGCGGGCGTTCTCGAGCGCGACCGCGCTCTGGTTGACGAGCACGCGCAGCAGGCGCAGGTCATCCGTGGTGTAGGACGCGCCCGAGCGCTTCTCGCCGAGGCCGAGAAAGCCCGTGACACGGTCGCCGAAGAGCACGGGCATGACCAGCTCGGCCCCGAGGGCCCTCATCTGGGGCAGGCAGCCGTCGCGGCAGGAGCCCTGGCCCGGGTCGGCCTGGTGCTGGACGCGCGTGAGGGGCAGGCGCTCCTTGGCCAGGTGCCGGGCCAGCGAGGAATCGGTGGCGATGAGGCCGCCCGCGCCCATGGGCCCGGCGCTGCCGACGACGACGCGGTAGCGCCCCTGCACCTCGTCGAGCAATGCCAGGGTCAGCCGCGACGGGTGAAAGGACTCGTCCACCGTTCGGCTGATGAGACCGGCGATGCGATCGAGGTCCAGCACGGTGGTCATTGTCCCGGCGAGCCGCTCGAGAGAGCGCTGGACGTCGAGGCGCTGGCGGAAGAAGAGGCGATCCACCACGCGTTGGGCTCGGACGTAGACGGGGTTGAGGAAAAGCACGACGGCAAGCGCCAGCACGACGGCAGTGGTCAGTGGGCTCTCCCCCATCCCAAGCCGCGTGAAGACGACGTTGAGCCCGGTGATGGCTCCCGCGTAGGCCGCGATCACGACGCCGGTCACCAGCCCGTAGATGGTGCCAACGCGAACGACCGCGCGCACGTCGAAGAGGTCGTAGCGCACCATCGCGTACGCCACCGCGACGGGAAAGAGGAAGTCGAGCTTCCAGAGCAGGTTCAGATAGGGCACCGTCATGCCCGTCACCGCCTCGATCGTCGTGCCGAGCACGGGCGCGAGCTGCCCCAGCGCGAAGCCCGCGAGCAGCACCCGGGCGCGCTGTCGGGCCAGCGCACTCGACCCGCCATACGCCGTCATCGCGAGCGCGACGATCAGGACGACGAGCGACGAGACCCAGTACACGGCGCTGACGATTGGAATCAGCACGAGCCGGCTCGGCGAAGCGCCGGCGTGGCCCATCTGGAGGAGGAGGGCGAGCACGGCCGAGGCTCCGTAGGCCAACCAGATGACGCGCGGGTGGCGCAGGGCCCAGGGGCGCGGCTCGGGGAAGCTCTGCGCCAGGTGCAGGTAGAGCACGGGCGAAAAGGCCCACGCGGTGAGGAAGACGGCATCGAAGCGGTAGGTGCTGACGGCGTCGCGGTAGAGCGCAGCCGTCACGAACCAGATGACGCAGAAGAGCAGGAACACACGCACGTCGGGGGCGTCCGGCTTGAGGACGAGGACCGCGGCCCCGAGCCCGAGGAAGAGCAAGCCCGGCAGCAGCCCCTCCAGCAGGAAGCGCGCGAAGTCGCGGGGGGCACAACCTTGCTCGCAATGTCCGCCTCGACGAGGCTGCCGCGGCGGTTCACGAGGTAGTGGAAGGTCGTGCCGGGCGGATGTCGCCGGACCTCATCGTGGATCTCCTGGCCGGAGGCGAGGATGCGGCCGTTCATGGCGCGCACGAAATCGAACGGCTCCAGCACGCCTCGCTCCACGCCGAGCCCCACGAGGAGGTGGTCCATCACCGAGAATCCCGGGTACGGCTTGCCGACGCACCGCCAGGCATCGACCGTCGTCCACACCCCGAGGCTGAGGGCGAGGGCCAGCACTGTCCACCACAGCGACTTCTCGCGCAACAGAGTGTCCCTCCCTACGCGGGTGTGCCGACGGTCTTGCTGATGGCGCGGCTGAAGGTGCAGTTGGGTACAACGCACGAGTGCTTGCCCGAGCCACCGGCGACCATGACGTAGATATCCTCGGGCGCGGGCACCATGGGCAGCAGCGCCTGCTCGTCGGTGACCTTCTGCATCCAGAGCGGCCAGTCGTGCATGCCCCACATGCCGCCGAGCTTGAGCCTCGCCAACGGCAGGCGCGCGTGCTCGAAGACGAAACGCTGGACGTCCGCGGCCGAGAAGCCGTCGGCAGCGATGGTCTGCGCGTGCTCGGGGCCCAGCACGACCAGGAGCTGACTCTGGGCCATGTACCAGCCGACATTGGAGCCGAGCGTGGCCGCGACATCCGACACGTTGTTGAGGATGCCGGCCGCGGTGGTCGAGACGTGGTCGTTGACGTTGTGCGGGGCTTCGCCGCCGAAGACGGTCACCACGCTCTGCCCGGCCGCGAAGCCCAGCCGGACGGACAGCGGCGGCCACGGCGTGATGTCTTCCCGCTCGGCAATGGCATACGAGAACTTCGCTGGACTGCCCTGGGTGGCCATGTCGTGGCGGCCGGGCCAGCCGCCGCCCACGTTCATGAGAATGAGCCGGACGGCACGGCCGATGGTCGCGTTGGCACGGAAGCCGGGGCCGAAGAGCCCGGCGCCCGCGTGCATGCCAACCGCGCGCGCGGCGGGGCCGCTGACGATGACGAGCGGCGCGACGGGATGCGTGGTCGCCTGGACGCCGTAGAGGTTGAAGGCGGGCTCGAGGACGGCGGTGACCGCGGCGAGAATGACCGGGAAGCAGGCGGGCTCGCAGCCGGCCATGACGGCGTTGACGGCGAGCTTCTCGACGCTCGCCTCACGCCAGAGCGGCGGCATGAGGCCGAGCACGCGGGCGGGCTCCTCGCCACCGGCGGCGACCATCGCCCGTACCCGGTCCGGCGTGGGCGGCACGATGGGGAGCCCGTCGCACCAGTCGCGCTTGACGAACTCCGCGAAGACATCTTCCTCGGGCAACTGGAGCTCACGAACGGCGGAAACGGGGTCGGACACGGCGTCCTCCTGGCGCGGATTGACCGCTTACCGGGACAGTGTACCCCTCCTCAGACGCTCGAGCGCGCCCCGGAACTCGGCGTTCTGCGGCTCGAGGGCGACCGCCCGCTCGAAGTAACGCCCGGCCTCGTCCGTCTGGCCGAGCCACCACGACGCCGCTCCCGCCAGGAAGAGCGCCGTCGGCTGCGCGGGCTCCCGGGCAAGCGCTCGCCGCGCGAACACCAGCGCATCGGTGGGTCGATCAAGCTGCAGGGCCGCGGTGCTGGCGCCCAGCGCCGACACGGCGTGGGCGGGATCGAGTGCCAGCGCCCGCTCGAATTGGGCGAGGGCATCGGCGGGGGCGCCGCGCCGAAGGCAGCCGACTCCGACCCAGTACCGGTTGTCCGCGCGCTCGAGCTCCCGCGCGCTCTCGGGCGTGACGTCCGGGAGCGGCGCCCGGCGGAACCAGCCGACGAGGACGCGGTTCTGCATTGACGTGTTCGTGTAGAGGGAGCGCGGCGCGCTGAACTCGAGCGGCAGGCGATCATCGCGGTTGAGCGCGCTGCCCGTGCCGAGACGGGCCGCGTCGTCCTCTCGAAGGGCAAAGTACCCCAGCAGTCCCGCCCAGCCGCCCAGCCCCAGCCTCTCGAAATCCGCCCGAACGCGGGGCTCGGCCTCCCATCGCGCGCGGAGATTTTCCAGGTCGAGCGGCGCGGGTCCGGCGCGGCCCAGCAGGAGGAAGTCGCCCGCCGTGGGCTCCCAGATGCTCGTGGCGGGGAAGGCCGAGCGGAACGTGGCGACCACCATCTTGAGGTCGTCGGGCGCGAGATTGTAACTCTGTATCCATTGCAGCATCACTCCACCCGGATGCAGGCGTTGCTTCGCCAGCGCGAAGAACTCGGCGGAGAACAGCCCGGCCATGCCCTGGATCCATGGGTTGGAGGGCTCGGAGATGATGACGTCGTAGCGCGGGCCAGCCGACAGGAGAAAGCTCCGCCCATCACCGATCGCGATCCGGACGCGAGGATCCCCGAGCATGCCGCCCTGCTCGCCGGCGAAGAAGCGCGACGCCTCGACCACCGCCGGCTCGATCTCGAGCACGTCCACGCGCTCGACGGGATGGCGCGCGACGGCGGCCGCCGTCACCCCGCTGCCCAGGCCCAGCACGAAGACCGTGCGGGGCGCCGGGTGCGCGAGCAGCGGCAGGTGTCCCGACAGAATCTGCGTCGGCATGTCCACCACCGTCCCGGCGTCGATCTTGCCGTTGATGCGGAGAAGCGTGTGCGGCCCCTGGCGGGTGACGGCGACCGTGCCGCTCCGGCCGTCACGGTAGAAAAGGACGGCTTCCTCGGCCACGATCTGCCGGAGGTTGCGTCCCTGCCCCGACGCGAGATAGTTCTTGGCGTAGATCGCGGGCCCGCTCGACATCACGCGCGCGTCCCAGGCCGGGGCGACGGCGACGCCCGCCGCGGCCGCGAGCGAGACGGCGGCCGGCACGAGGCGGCCCGCGCCCCGCCCCGACCCCGCCAGGAGCGCGACGGCAACGAGGAGGCTCACGACGATGGCGGACTTGAGCGCGGCATGCACCCCCCAGCCGGGAATCAGCACGAGACCGCCCAGGACGACGCCCACGATGGCCCCGACGGTGTTCGCGGCGTAGAGCCGTCCGACCTGCCGCCCGATTCCCCCGCCGTCCACCGTCACCGCTGTGAGCGCGCACGGAAAGGACGCGCCGATGCAGAGCGTGGCGGGCAGGAGCGCCGCCGCGCTCAACAGGAGCT